>Ga0209755_10001542_pt1 | contig 35213 bp, 32 predicted proteins | sample TergutCo191P1_FD_187301 | JGI IMG/M metagenome (GOLD analysis project Ga0209755, IMG submission 187301) | Cornitermes sp. P1 segment gut microbial communities from Petit-Saut dam, French Guiana - Co191P1 (SPAdes) (version 2) | ecosystem: Host-associated > Arthropoda: Insects > Digestive system... | reverse complement strand
AATCCGGGTGCCCTTAACCCGAGCCCAAAAGTCCGGGTTAATTCGAGAACGGAAGCTGTCCGCGGGCTGGCAGTCCTTTGACTGGAAGCCCGCATAATGCGTTTACTGAACTTCAACCGTACCGCCGGCGGCAGTGATCTGTTCCTTAATCTTCGCGGCATCTTCTTTGGAAATACCTTCCTTGAGGGGCTTGGGAGCGCCTTCAACAAGGTCTTTGGCTTCTTTGAGCCCGAGGCCGGTAACTGCCCGGACTTCTTTAATAACCGCGATTTTCTTGGAATCATCAAAGGCCTTTAAAATAACATTAAATTCCGTCTGTTCCTCCGCAGCAGCGGCGGGGGCAGCGGCTCCAACAGGGCCTGCCGCAACGGCTACAGGAGCGGCGGCGGAAACGCCGAATTTCTCTTCCATTGCTTTTACCAGCTCGGAAACTTCCAAAACGGTCATGGAAGCAATTGCTTCTAAAATCTCATCTTTTGTGGCTGCCATATTATCTTCTCCTTAAATATCATACGCACTTCATACGAAACACGAATCTGACCAAAGTCAGAAAATTAAAGCCAACAGGAACGACAGCACCGAAGCCTGAAGGCTTATACACTAATTAAGCGCCTTCCGCCTTTTTGTCGGCGATGGCTTTTACGGTACGCACCACGCGGGCGGGGACATCGTTGAGTGCCGCCGCGAGGTTCCGTGCGGGCCCGTTCATAACGGACATGAGCATGGAAATAAGTTCCAGTTTGGAAGGAAGCTTGGAAAAAGCCTCTACCTGCTGGGCGTTATACACGTCTTTTCCAACAAGGCCGCCCTTGATTTTAAGAACGGACGCTTCTTTGGTGAAGTCAAACAGGATTTTGGCTACTTCATTGGCGTCCCTGGGAGCAATGGCGATTGCCGTGGGGCCTTTAAGGTAAGAAGCCACATCTCCGGGAGCCGAAAGCTGCTCGAAAGCAATCCGGGCGAAGTTGTTTTTTACAACTTTGTAGTCAGCGCCCTTACCCCTGAGCTGTTTGCGTAAAGCGGAGATCTGCTCCACCGTCAGCCCGCGGTAATCGGTAAAGATAAAATCCTGGGAAGCGGAAAATGCCTCTTTTATTTCGCCGATGGATGCTACTTTGGCATCCTGTATTTTTTTCGCTACTATTGCCATGTTAATCCTCGTCCTTTATGGAGACCCATACGCCCGGCCCCATGGTAGAAGCCACGGATACGGTCCGAATAAATTCACCTTTAGCGTCCGAAGGCCGCTTCCGCTTGATTTCGGTAACCACCGTCTTGATGTTCTCGGCGATTTTGTCAGCTTCCATGGAGACCTTCCCCACGGCCAGGTGCACAACGCCGGTTTTGTCAGCCCTGAACTCAGTACGGCCTTTTTTCAGTTCCGCCAGGGCGCTTTTAAGGTCAAAGGTAACCGTGCCGGTCTTGGGGTTGGGCATAAGGCCCTTGCGGCCAAGAACCATACCGAGTTTACCCACGTCTTTCATCATGTCGGGGGTGGCAACGGCGACATCAAAATCAGTCCAGCCGCCTTTCACTTTCTCGATAAGGTCATCCGCGCCCACAAAGGCAGCGCCAGCTTCCTGGGCTTCTTTTTCCTTTTCGGGTTTGCAGAAGACCAGAACCCGTTTTTCGCCCCGGAACTGGTTGGGCAGTACCACGGTGTCACGGACGGACTGGCTTTTTTTCAGGTTTACTTTGACCGAAAGGTCTACGGTTTCATCGAATTTGGCAAACGCCAGGGTTTTTACCAGGTTTACCGCCTCGGCCAGTTCAAAGAAAGCGACGGGATCATATTTTTTCAGGCTTTCCCGGTATTTTTTTCCGCGCTTCATTTTTCCACCTCAACACCCATAGACCGGGCAGTCCCGGCGATAATCTTCATGGCCGCGTCTACATCATTGGCCGAAAGATCTACCATCTTAAGTTTGGCAATCTCCTCGCACTTGGCTTTGGGGAGTTTCCCGACTTTGACTTTGTGGGGTTCTGCCGAACCCTTTTCCAGCCCCATTGCCTTTTTTATGAGCACAGCGGCAGGCGGTGTTTTGAGGATGAACGTAAACGTTTTATCCCCGTACACAGTGATGACCACGGGAATGACCAGCCCCGGTTCCATACTTTTTGTCCTGTCATTGAATTGCTGGACAAATTGGGGGGCGCTGACGCCGTGAGGTCCCAATGCAGGGCCTACGGGGGGGGCCGGTGTGGCCTTTCCTGCCGGGCACTGCAGTTTGATAATGGCAGTTATCTTTTTCTTTGCCATTTACTACTCCTTTGTGGTGTGCCTGTCCATTACAGACGGCTGGCGAAGGGGACAAACCCCTTCTCCCACATATTAAAAACGCTTACGACGTTTTCTATAATTTTTCCACTTGCAGAAGATCAACTTCCACAGGCGTATTCCGTCCAAAAATACCGACCATGACTTTGAGCTTGTTCTTTTCCTGATTCACTTCTTCAATGGTGCCGGTAAAGGACTCGAAGGGGCCGTCGATGATTTTTACCTGCTCCCCGGACGCAAAGGACTGGCGCGCCCGGACAGGCCGCTCGCCTTTCATTTCCCCGGACTTCTGGAGTATGCTCCGGGCCTCGTCCCCTGAAAGGGGGCTTGGCTTCCTGTTCGCCGGAGTTCCCACAAAGCCGGTAACGCCCTGAATTCTCTTGATGCGGGAGCAGACAAGTTTCCACTGCTGTTCCTCGTTGGGTAAATCCATCTCGATAAGGATGTAGCCGGGAAGGAATTTGCGGGTCTGGGTGCGTTTTTTGCCCTCCCGAACTTCCACGACTTCCTCGGAAGGGACTTTTACATCCCTGACGACTTCTTTATCGAGTTCCCCGGTTCCGGTCATCATGCGAATAGTCTTTTCTATTTTATTTTCATACCCTGAATAGGTATGGAGGACGTACCAGCCCGTAGCCATAATTACCCTTTTTAAAGACTAGAATATCGCCTGCACTCCGAGGAGCAGCAATATATCCACCAAGCCCAGAATCGCGGCGATTATCATTGTTGAGATGATAACTACTTTGACAGAACTAATTACACTGTCCCGGCCAGGCCATATAACCTTGCGAAGTTCGGCGTAAGATTCTTTTGTAAATTGAACAATCTTGCGCATAGTATCCCCACTTTATCAACATTTCAGGCTTTTTTACAGCCCCTGCCAGCGGCGCATTTGCCGCTTCAGGCGCAGCAGGCTTCGAACCCGCGACCTGCGGTTTTGGAGACCGCCGCTCTACCAGCTGAGCTATACGCCTAAAAAGAGCCCCCAATGGCGGCCCTTACTTTATCTTGGTCTCCTTGTGAAGCGTGTGCTTTCTGTCGAAAGGACAATACTTCTTGAATTCCAGCTTTTCCTGGATATTCCGCCGATTTTTGCAGGTAGTATAGTTCTTCCGCTTGCATTCGCCGCACTGAAGGGCTATCTTTTCCACTACCTGCTTCTTCTTGCTTGCCATGTCTAAACTCCTACACCGCTGTTTTGCCCGTGGTAAAAATCCCGCCCTCGACCAGGCAAGCGAAGCGCCGCTGGCTTGCGGACTGTTTTACCTATGGTAAAAACCCAGCCCTCGACCAGAATCGAACTGGTGACCTTATCCTTACCATGGATATGCTCTGCCAACTGAGCTACAAGGGCATGAAACACCATTTTACAACGTTCTGGTACGATAGCAGTATTACGCGATTTAGTCAACACCTCTGCACGAAAATTCACAGAAATCGTTGTTTTCTTCGCGGAAGTGCAGGGAAAGGCAAAGAGTGCAACAGCGTTGTTCGAAAATATCCCTGTGCATAATTGATATCCCGCCCTGGAGAAGATAAAATAACAAAGAGTCAGGTCGCACTAACATGTAGTATCATGGGGGCAGAGGCAACGTACAGGAGAAACCAGCATGGCAAAAAAAGTAGATTCAGATGAGGAACATGCCCTTTTCAGGGAACTGTCTTTCCTCATAGAGAAAAGCAAGCAGAAAGCCGTCTCGCAGGTAAAAAGCACGGCCAACGTGCTGTTTTGGGAAGTCGGCAAAAGGATAAACAATGAAATATTGCACAGCAAACGCGCTGAATACGGCGCACAGGTAATAGCAAACCTGGCTGAAAAATTGTCCGTCAATTATGGCCGGAGCTTTGAGTTGAGAAACCTGCGCCGAATGATGCAGTTTGCCGGGGAATTCCCCGATAAAAAGATTGTGTCGACACTGTCGACACATTTAAGCTGGTCTCATGTGATTGAATTATTGCCGCTCCAAACAACAGATGCTAAACTTTTTTACGCGCATGAAGCAATAGAACACAATTTTGGAATCAGGGAACTCCGCAAGAGCATAGCCGCAAAAACCTTCGAGCGCACCCAAATCGCCAATACGCAAATTTCCGAAAAATCAAAAATCCCAAAAAACACATTCAAAGACCCGTATTTGTTTGATTTCTTTGATCTTCACAGTGCATATCTTGAAAAAGACGTTGAAACAGCCATTTTGCGCGATCTTGAAAGCTTTATCCTGGAATTGGGTAAAGGGTTTGCCTTTGTGGAGCGGCAAAAACGCATGATAATAGACGGCGAGGATTTTTATCTTGATCTGCTCTTTTACCACCGCAGATTAAAAAGGCTTGTTGCGGTCGAACTAAAAATCGGTAAATTTACGGCAAAATATCAAGGGCAGATGAAACTGTATCTTAAATGGTTAAACAGGTATGAGCGGCAGGCGGATGAACATGAACCTATCGGCCTTATCCTTTGTGCCGGGGACAGTCGAGAGCAGATTGAGTTATTGGAAATGGATAAGGATGGGATCATGGTCGCTGAATACTGGACAGAACTGCCGCCAAAAAAGGATTTGGAAGAAAAAATCAGGGCACTGCTTTTGGAAGCCCGTGAAAGATTTGAAGCCAGAAAGCTTTTGGGGCAGTAAGAACTTCTTGCAGGAAATCAGGCTGTATTTCCGGCCAAAAACACCTTACCGCATCCCCGGCGGCATGAGCCCCTGCATGGGGTTTGCGCCGCCTTTGCCCATCTTCGCCATCTTTTTCATCATTCCTTTCATCTTTTCAAACTGCTTCAGAAGCCGGGCCACCTGCGCCACCGAGGTTCCCGAGCCGCGCGCTATGCGGGATCGCCGGGTAGGCCCGATGATGAGGTGGTTTGCCCGCTCTTTGCGGGTCATGGATGAGAGGATTGCTTCCTGGGATTTAAGTTCGGCCTTGTTTATGTCGTCTTCGTTTATCTGGCCGGCCATGCCGGGAATCATGTTCAGCATGGACTTGAGGGAGCCCATTTTCTTTACGGCCTGAAGCTGTTCCAGCCAGTCCTCCAGGGTAAAGGTCTCCTTTTCCATTTTTTTGCGGAGGGCCAGGGCTTCCTTTTCATCGATGACTTCCTGGGCTTTTTCCACCAGGCTTACCACATCGCCCATGCCCAGGATGCGGCCGGCAGCCCTGTCCGGGTGGAAGGGCTCAAAGTCTTCGGGCTTTTCGCCGGTTCCCACGAATTTCAGGGGCTTGCCGGTGATGGTTTTGAGGGAAAGGGCCGCACCGCCGCGGGTGTCGCTGTCGAACTTGGTGAGTACAACGCCGCTCAGGCCGATTTTCTCGTCAAAGACCTTGGCGATGTCCACGGCGGACTGGCCGGTCATGGAGTCGGCAACCAGCAGGAGTTCGTCGGGCTTTGCGGCGTCCTTGAGCCGGGAAAGTTCCTCCATCATGGGCTCGTCGAGCTGGAGGCGGCCGGTTGTGTCCACTATCAGGGTGTCAATGAGGTTCTTGTTCGCCCAGTCCACGGCCCCCCGGAACACCTTGACCGGGTCGCTTATGCCTTCTTCCCTGTAAATCGGTACTTCGATCTGGCCTGCCAATACCGAAAGCTGTTCTATCGCCGCTGGCCGTATAAGGTCGCAGGCCACAAGCAGGGGTTTGCGGCCCTCTTTTTTAAGCCGCAGGGCCAGCTTCGCAGAGCTGGTGGTTTTACCGGAACCCTGAAGCCCCAGCATTAGGATAATCGAGATGGTATCCGGGCCCTTTAGCTGCAATTCCTGGGCAGAACGACCGGTGGGGCCCTTTGTGGTGTCGCCAAGAAACGAAACGAGTTTATCGTGGACGATTTTGATGAACTGTTGGCCCGGATCAACCGAGCGCAGAACCTTCTCGCCCTTGGCTTCTTCTATGGTAGAATTAACGAATCTGCGGACAACCCGGAGGTTTACGTCTGCTTCAAGAAGGGCCATTTTGATGGCCTCAACCGCGTCATCGATGTTTTTTTCGCTGATAACGGATTTTCCGGATACAAAGCGGAAAGCATCGGAGATTTTTTCGGTCAGTTTGTCAAACATACTGGTAACCCTTATTTAATGCGGAGCCGCATATTTCAAACATGAAGCATAACTCCATGGCTATACTGTACTTTTTTTACCGGATATGGTCAAATAGTATTTGGAGCATTTTCGAATGAATTATAAACCTGAGCAGTTTTTCCTGAACAAGCTATGTCAATTCCGTAACCGTGATACAGAACTTGATTTCATGGACTATGATAAAACTGCCAGTCTGAATATCGTCCGCTTCATGATACTTGTAATGGGTGTGGTTTTTGCCGTGTTCATTTTTGCGGATATCTACTTTTACCGTCACAAGGATGTCTTTCCCATAACCGTAGGGCTTAGGGCGCTTGGCCTTTCCATCACTGTTGCCGCCTTTTTCCTGGCAGGCAAATTCAAGCGTTACGAATACGCGCTTGTTATGATTACCCTGACGCAGCTGGGGATGTTTACCATCTACCTGGTGAACCTGTATATCCTTGAGGGCACCCAGACCGATTTGCAGTTCATGACGATAATGCTTTTTATCATGGCGGCATTTCTTATCCCCAATGTGTGGAAAAACAGCCTTGCTATTGCCTGTATCACTTTGACGGCCTATATCATTTTCTGTGCCCACAACACCTACCCTGCCGGAACAACGTCTCTTGTCATGCGGGGGATTTACCTTGGCATCTGCCTTGTGTGCTGTGCCGTGTTCCTTTACGGCAGGGAGACCAGCCGGCGCAAGCAGTTTGCCGCAGAGAAGCTCCTGGAATACCTGTCTATTACCGACAAGCTGACTGCCGCCTATAACCGCAGCCACTTTGAACAGGTCCTTGGCACCTGGATAAAAAACAGGCGGCACGAACCCATCGCCCTGCTCCTTTTTGATATTGATGATTTCAAAAAGGTAAATGACCGTTTCGGCCATATGACGGGGGATCAGGTGCTTGTGGGGATTGCGGAGATAGTCTCGGCCCATATACGGGATAATGATGTTTTTGCCCGCTGGGGCGGTGAGGAATTTGTGGTTCTCTTCGGCAATTCCGGCATTGAAAAAGTCGTGGAGCTGGCCGAACGGCTGAGGAGGGTTGTGGAAATCACCCCCTGGCCTGATGCGGGAAAAATTACCATCAGCATCGGGGCTGCCGAATACCAGGAAAACGAGTCGATTGTCGACTTTGTGAACAGGGCTGATAAAAAAATGTACGAGGCCAAAAGAGCCGGAAAAAACCAGGTAATGGCTTAGCAGCGCAATGAAAAAACAAAAAGCTTTTGTCTTTAAATGCTCCTCCTGCGGCCACGAAGAACCCAAATGGCTGGGCCGCTGCCCTGAATGCGGGGAATGGAATACCCTTGCGGAAACCCCGATTTCCAGCCGCGGTGGAGCAGGCGGAAGTGCCGCAAAAGGGGCCCCCCAGTCCCTGCCCCTTTCCTCGGTTGACCCGCTTGAGGGGACACGGGTAAAAAGCGGCATTGCCGAGCTTGACCGGGTACTGGGGGGCGGCATCATGAAGCGCTCGGCCATTCTTGTGGGGGGCGAGCCGGGGATAGGCAAGTCAACCCTGCTTTTGCAGGCCGCCGCCGCCGCGGACACAAAGGGCCGTATACTCTACGTGTCCGGGGAAGAATCTGCCGGTCAGGTGAAAATGCGCGCCGAGCGCCTGGGCATACGCGGTGAACGCATCGAAATTTTCTGCTCAGGCAACCTCGAAGACATCCAGGCCATTATCACGGCAGTAAAACCCATACTCGTTGTGATCGATTCGGCCCAGACCCTTTTCAGTGCCGAAGCCGGTGCCGCCCCGGGCACCATCAACCAGATGAAGTATTGCTGCTGGGAACTGGTCTCGTGGGTCAAGGAGCATGACGCGGCGCTTTTTTTTACCGCCCATGTGACCAAAGACGGCATTATATCGGGCCCCAAGTCGCTGGAACACATGGTTGACACCGTGCTCTACTTTGAGGATTCCAGCCAGGACGGGGACACCCGTTTCTTGAGGGCCGCGAAAAACCGCTTCGGCTCTGTGGACGAAATCGGGATTTTCACGATGGGCGAAAAAGGGCTTTCCACGGTGGAAGACCCGTCACTGCTTTTCCTGGTGCGACGGGAAGGAGCGCTGCCACCCGGCATAGCCACAGCCGCAGTCCTGGAAGGCTCCCGAACGCTCCTTGTGGAAATCCAGGCCCTGACCGTTCCCGCCAAGGGTTCCATGAGCCGGGTTTTTTCTGACCGCATCGACAGCGCCAGAGTTTCCCGCGTAGCGGCGGTACTGGAAAAGCACCTGGGCCTGCGGCTTTCGGATCAGGACCTTTATATCAACGTGGCCGGGGGCATACGCATTACCGAAGTAGGGGTGGAACTGGCTCTGGCCTGCGCCCTTTATTCGGGGCGGACAGGAATCCCGGTGCCGGACAAAACTGCAATAGCCGGGGAACTTTCCCTGGCCGGGGAAGTGCGTCCCCTCCGTCGGCTTCCCGGCAGGGTCAGAACCGCCCGCAATCTTGGCTTCACGAAATTCTTGAGCCCCGCGTCCCCTGCCGAAGACACCGCTTCCGGCGAGGCTTTGCCGGCGGCCTTGCCGGACGGGGTGCGAAATATTAAAGAAGCTGTAAAATCACTTTTTTCCACTTGACGTTGTTGACAAACTGGGGTATTGTTTTCTAGGTATAGGAAATATTTTTTGAGTAGATTGATGAATAGTGCGTCCGGAAACGGTACGCCGGTTTTCAAAAAGTTAGGGATTCTGCGTTTCTCGTCCTCTCGTTTTATTCGATCCTTAATGTCATTATTATGCATCCCGTTTCTTTCCTGGCTGACCATCTGCAAATGGCCAGCCAGAAGAGCTGGAGTCGCCTGTGTAATATGGGCGTGAATATCAGGACATTTGTCCACGCGCACCTGGACTCTTCAGATGGAGGCCCCCTCTGAATTCCGGGAGAAGGAATTTTCTCAATGGGTAAGAAACTGTATGTCGGTAATCTCTCCTACAACACCAACGAAGATGGACTTAAAAACCTTTTTTCAGGTTTTGGAACCGTCACATCCGCCAAGATCATCTTTGATCGTGACTCTGGCAACTCAAAGGGCTTCGGCTTCATCGAAATGAGCACTGACGAAGAAGCCTCCGCCGCTATTGTCGGCACAAACAGCCACGAGTTCGAAGGCCGCCAGCTTCGCGTAAACGAAGCCATCGATAAACCCCGCAGAGGGGGAGATCGCGGCGGCGGCGGTTACGGCGGCTGGTAAACATGAAAGGGCCGGAACAAGCCCGGCCCTTTTACTGCTTTTAAAAGCTTTTTGCCGGCGTTAACCAGTGCATACCCCTAACGGGTATGTATACATAAAACGATTCTCTTGCGAAACCGTTTTTTACAAAATAACGTTCATTGGAGCTGTCGGTGCGTGATAAACTTCTATTCACAGCACCGACCACAGGACTTTGGGCGGTTCTTCCATAGGCCCTCCTCACCGATAACGTAATCCATCGAGCCGAAAATTCGATGGGCAATAGAGACTGTTTCACTCCCTTCTACTACTATAACATCACACTGGCCAAAAGGCTACAAAAAATGCGTTTTAAAACACGCTAAAAAGCAATTGCCTGCAGCTCTTCGAGCCTCTTGTCTTCCATCATCTCGTACATGGGGGCAGCCTGTTCTGCCAGCAATTCGGCATCGCCGTCCGCCGCGGAAACGGTCTCGGCGGGTTTTTTGAAGTCCGGGCGGTATTCGACATGTTCGGCCACAATCGCGACTCTGGTATGGTTTTTGCCATCGTTCCCGACCCAGCGGTCTTGCTTGAGCCGCCCCACTACCCGCACGCCCCGGCCTTTGCGGCCATAGTTGGCACAGGCACTGGCGAGTTTGCCCCAGGCTTCCACATCGAAAAAGCCTACCTCCTTTTCCAGATTGGAGTCCTGACGGTAAAAGCGGTTGGACGCAATGCTGAAATTGCAGACAACGGTGCCTTTTGGGGTGGTTCGAAGCAGAGGGTCGCGTACCATGTTGCCTTCGATAAGGATACTGTTAAGATTGTTCATATATGCCTCCGCATATTGGTTAAGTCCGGCAGACGCCGGCACAATCCGGGCCGCCGGTCATGGCGCTTACATAAGATCAGGCTTTCCATGTTGCTCCATTACGGCGCGAGGATGAAAAATGCTTTGCAAAAAGCGGGAATTTTTCAAAGAAGAAATAGGAAATTACAAAATTTGGAAGGACACAGACTCGCTGCCCGCTTAAAGTCTTTCACCGGTATGCTTGATCGCGCCAAACATATTTTCGCTGTACCTATGACCTCATTAAGCTTCATCGTGATCATGATCTTCTGCGGTTATCGTTCTGGTTACACCGCCGGATGTATACACTCGTCCGCACTCCGGGCAAATCGCCGAGTGAAGCGTCACAGTCTGGCTGATAACCCGCCGTCCTTCCCTGTCCGCCCTTGCCTGTTCGTTTGCAACGTGTTCATACTCGTGCGCCCTGACTTTGGCGGCGGACTGTTCGGGACTGATGTGGGTTGGCATTTGGAAACTCACCGATGGGTCGTCAGAGCTATCCTGGTATCTGCGGCTGTCGCAGGCTGCACACCTCAGTTCTTCCATGGCGGCAACAGGATCCATTGCGCGCCCTTCCTCCGCCTCCCTGCTTTGCCGGTAAGCCGCCCATCCTTCCGGCGAAATGTCCACAACAACGCCGGGGATACCCCGCTGCGGCCTTATGCCCGCGCCAAGGACACCCCCTGGGGGCAGATTCTCCGGCTGCGCTGCAGGGGCATAACGCCCTACCAGAACTGTGTTCTGCGGCAAGTGAATATAAAAAGCCGGAAGGGTATTGTCAATGCGCATTTAAAAATCTCTGGCTTTAGTATAGTAGGCTATTAATAAAACGTCAAGTTTTCGGCGGCCTCTTGTCAGCGGCCTCTTTGATCCGGCATTTTTTCTTTTTCGACATTCTGGGCACATTACACATAATGTTCCAGGTAACTGACGGATTGGACAGATAATAGAGCAATGCGCAGCATTGCCCCCTCCCAAACTGTGATCCCGCAAAACCGCTGAAAAGCGCAAGCCCGACTACGGTTTTACGAAACCAGAACCGCCCGAACAGGGCGATGAGCAGTTATCATTTGATGTTTGCACGTTTTACCCTTTCCACAGTATTATAATAAACCTATACAAAGGCAGAATTTTAGTGTCGTGCATATATCCTGTTAACCTACTTACCTGGGCATACCATTTACGATGTTGATAGTCTCGCTTGTAGTAACAAGATGACCCAATGGAGTAAAAACACCGCTGGCATTGAAAGTTCCTCGTTGAGCGGTGGCAGCCTCATACTGTAAGTGTAACACAGCAAGATTCAGAGTGGACGTGTTTGCATTTTCCCCTGCGGAATCACCGTGGATAATCCCGTTGCTCATATGAAACACACCGTTGTTGATTACAGACACGCCACCACCCCAAGGCGCATCATTGCTGGATATTCTTCCACCATGCATCTCAAACAACGCCCCAGCTCCATTGACGCTTACGCCGCCGCCACCTGAGTTACTTGTAATCTTGTTACCTATTATTGAACCGCCGTACATCCTGAATATCGCACCAGAAAAAACTAATACCCCGCTCCCGCCACCAATGGCTGCCTCATTGTTACGGATTTCTCCATTGTACATGGTAAAACTGCCACCATATGCAACAAAAACACCACCTCCACCAGAGGCACCGAAGATATGATTTGAGCCGTTCTTAGATATTACCCCGCCGTGCATGACAAATGTACCGCCGTTTGCAACATGTACTCCCCCTCCGAACATAGTAGGAACAGAATTAATGTCACCGGCACTGGTATTGCCGGAAATACCGGAGCCAGTATTCATCACAAGGTCTCCGCTTACCCGCACAAGGCCAGTAATATTGTTCTCCCCGCCGTTGCCATCGATACTACGCCCGACCAGTGTGATGTTCCTATCAAGAACAAGGGCTGCATCGGCATTGACTTCAAAAAGAACCCCGTTGGAGGACAGCCGTATCTCTTGTGTCTCGCCACTACCTATAATGGTCAACTTTACTCCAGACGCAATCGACATTCCGGGCGTGACATACGCATGCTCATCCATAACGAGAGAAAATACACCGGGATTGGTGTTGACGTGGGTCAAAGCGGCGGCCACGTCGTTTGCCGCAACTCCTGTTACTGGGGTCGGGATTTCAGCCGGAGCTGTCCATTGTGCAACAAGAGTGATAGCAGCAGTAATGGGAGTACTGAAGTCATAGATCGCCCCTCCGTAATACCAGCCTACAAAGGTATAATTGCTCAGCAAGGATTCCTGCATAAAAGCATACAGTCCTGCGGCAGGGATAAACTCCCTTGTAGGGTCAGACGGTTCGGCGGCCATACCACCCTGGATTACTGATTGGGCAGCTACTGTGCTTCCGCCAGCACTGTCAAAAGTCACAGTGAAGGTGGGTGGGTGGGTCTGTGGATTGTTGGCGTTGTCGCATGAGATTACAACAAATCCGATGATTATGGTTGAGGTTAATAACCACAATTTTTTTGCATTCCTCATAGAAAAACTCCTATCTGTATTAATGTATAAAAAGCCAGTATTCTCTATAAGAAAGAGAAGCTTGACATTCTTCCTAAAAAACCAGCCAGTCACGCTTTCACAAATATTTAATGTTACAGGTTTTTAGCATAAAGACCTCCGTGTTAATTTTGCATAAAACTTGCCCCCTCTATGTTTTACTAAAAGCAGATGCATATAAATATCCAATCTCTCTAATTATAACAAACCATACCAACCCACAAACGGAATTATTTTTTATAAATTTAAATGCCTATTAAGAGTATACTCTATACCCCTATTGGGGATTTGTCAATATATAAATCTAATAGGAAAATACCAATAGCCCTAAGAGGTATATACCCTAATTAGGTTGATGTGAATGGATGGCAAGGATTTAAGAGCTATTTTAAGTTTCAATATTAAACGCTATCGAGGCAATCATGGGTGGTCGCAAGCCGATTTAGCGGAAAAGGCGAATATTTCTATTAATTTTCTTAGTAGTATTGAAAGGTGCGTTAAATGGCCTTACCCTGACACTATCGTAAAAATTGCCAAAGCCCTTGAAGTAGATGAGTTTGAACTTTTCAGGCAAAATAAAGATGTTATTGATGACACAGCAATCTTAATAGACAGGCTTGTTATGGACATTTCTAAATCGGTAAGTACTTCTATAAATGAGACTTATCTCAACTATCGCGGTAAAAATTTGCCTACGGAATAACGCTTATACCCTATGCCACGTTACCTCTACCCGTCTTTCTGAAACAGTAAACAACAATTTTATCAGTCCTTTACGGTGAAACAGTTTTCGGTAACCCCCGCCCCCTTGACCTGAACCTTTGCCTTACTCCAAACTAAGCAAATTATGGAAGCTTTCAAAGAACTGTACGATGTTATTGTCCGTCTGCGTTCCCCCGGCGGCTGTTCCTGGGACAGGGAGCAGACTCCCCGCTCGCTTCGGGGTGACTTAATAGAAGAAACCTACGAATGTATCGAAGCCATTGACCAGCAGGAACCGAACCACATAAAAGAAGAGCTGGGGGACATTTTTCTGCTCGTTACCATGATTGCCTATATGCACGAACAGGAGGGACTTTTTTCCGTAGCGGATGTGCTAAAGGCTAATGCCGAAAAGCTTATTCGCCGCCACCCGCATGTGTTTGAGGAATCCGGAAAAGGGACGGTTTTATCACCCGAAGAGACCTTGGAAAAATGGGCGCAAATAAAAATTGAAAAGGAAGGCCGCAAACCCAAAGACTCCATTCTGGATGAAGTGCGCCGGGGGCTTCCGCCTTTGGACAGGGCCTGGAAACTCCAGAAAAAAGCCGCGAAGGCCGGCTTTGACTGGCCGGATACAGCGGGGGTAATCGGAAAAATTAAAGAGGAACTGGAAGAAGTTGAGGAGGCCGCCGCCGCCAATGCCGGGCAGCCCGCTGACGCGGCGCTGGAAGGGGAACTGGGCGATTTGCTTTTTTCCGTGGTAAACCTCTGCCGCTTTTTTGATATAGAGCCGTCAGTGGCCCTTCAGCGGACAAACACAAAATTTACCGAGCGCTTCAGCTATGTGGAAAAACGCATGAAAGAAAGCGGGCAGGAAATGAACGCCAAAAACCTCGCCGTTATGGATCAATACTGGAATATGGCAAAATAAACGCTTGCACAGAAGCGGCCTTAACGATCTTCCTCCAGCGGCTTTGTTTCAAGAATCATGAGCTGTACAAAGTAGTTTATTCTTTTATAGGCCGCCGCAATTCTCTGGGACATTGGCGTCTTTGTGTACAAAGCCAGCTCTTTCCAGTTCATGATAAGCTCAAACGGCTTTTTTTGGAGATCGTCCATCAGCATTTTGAAGTGTTTACCCACCACGATGAGGGAAGGAACCGCACGGTTGATCATGTTCAGGGCTTCCTCGTTCACCGTGTTGATGATGCTGTTGATATAGCGGTTTTGGCTTCTGTCCCTGTCGATTCTCAGCAAGGCTCCCCTCAGACGGGCACCGTTACTGCCGTCATCGTCCAGGCTCTCGTCCAGTTCGGCCAGTTCCCTGGTAATGTCCATAACTTCGTGATAGCCTTCGGACATTTGGCGGGAAGCGGCGCTGTTTGTCCATTGCCCGCGGACAAGAAGCAGGTCGCATAGTTCCTGGATTTCCTTTTCAACAAAATCCTGAATAAACGCGAAAAGGTGGTTAAGCGCCGAAGCGTATTTGTAGCCGTCAATCCCCTTGTCAAGCAGGACCCGCTCTTTTTCCGGAATGTAAAAACTGAGGCGTATAATCTCGGAGGTGCCAAAAACCGCGTTTACCAGGGCGTTTATCTGGATGCTCCTTTGGTTTCCAAGGATTTCGTTGATAACCCAGCGGATTTCCCGGCTCTTTTGTTCCAGCCAGGAGGCGGAAAGGGTCTCATGCGGAGGGGCGCTGTGCCTGATTTCCCAGATGGGGTTGCCGGTGGACAGCTTCCCGATAAGGTCAAGGATTTTTGCCTGCCTGAGGTCTTTGAGGCTGGTAAGCAGATTGTTCCAATGAACCATGGGAATAACATCGGTTCCGCCCTTGCAGTATTTGAAAATCTCGAATACGGTTTTCCAGTCGCTGTTTTCTTCAAAGACGGGCATGATGGACAAAAAAGTCGCCAGGTCGGGGGCCACGAAATTCGCGTCTACTTCGGTGAATTTGGGCTGCGTGAGAAAATCGCCCTCCCGTATTTCAGGGTCGAATTTTTTGAGCATGGAGCAGAAATGGAAAAACACAAACTGCTTCATGGAGGCGATGAGGTCATAGCACGCATCCGCCGCGGCGATTTTCGGGCTGTCAAAGCCTGAGACCAAAGCGGCAAGTTCTTCCTCCAGTTGATTGGCAAGTTCGGCTCCGGCGCTTTTTTTGCGCTCCGCCAGCGCTTCGGGGCTGAGGCGCTTAAGCATGTCCATCATCTGTTTGTCCAAAAAGGCTTCCAGTGTTACCTGTTTAAGTCTCGCCTCGTTGACAGGATCCCTTAAAAAGCATTGCAGGGGGTAAATAACCCGGTAGACACTGTAAAAATACTGCGCGAACGTGGGATCCAGTTCCCTCTGCTTTACCCGGAAAAATTTGGCGTATTTGTTCTGGGAGATTTCCTTACCCAGCTGCTTCAGCAATATATCTTTGTCAGAAGACGGCTCACCGTCTCCGGAAATAAAATTAATTACTTTGCCAATAACATCAGGCATATTTTATTTTCCTCCGCTTTACCATAACTGTACCTCATATGGCGCGTTTTTTCAACCGCGTGCACGCCCCTTGACACCATACCCTGAGCCTGTATGATTACTTATATGGAATCAAAATGAATGGCACCCGACATGGACAAATTCGGGATACTTAAAACCATATTCGGCTATACTTCTTTCCGCTCTGGCCAGGAGGAAGCAATAGATGCCATTCTTTCAGGCACGGATGTGCTTGCGGTGATGCCGACCGGAGCCGGAAAGTCCCTTTGCTACCAAATTCCGGCCTTGCTTTTGCCGGGAATGACGGTGGTTATTTCCCCCCTTATCTCGCTCATGAAAGACCAGGTGAGTGCCCTGAAAGAAGCCGGGTGTCCGGCGGCTTTTCTCAATAGCTCGCTAAGCCCCGCAGAATACAATCAGACCATGGATGAGGTCTTTGGCGGTGAAATCAAGATGCTGTACATTGCGCCGGAACGCCTGCAAAGGACAGAACTGTCTGCCCTGACGAACGGCGGGAATGTGCCTCTGGTTGTGGTGGACGAGGCGCATTGCGTGTCGCAGTGGGGACATGATTTCCGTACGAGTTATCTGCAAATCGCGGATTTTATCCAGAGGGCAAGTGCCGAAAAGCGCCCTGTTACCGCGGCTTTTACCGCGACCGCCACGGTAAAAGTAAGAAGCGATATAGAAAAGTTCCTGGCGTTGAAAAACCCCTTCCGCATAAACACCGGCTTTGACAGGCCCAACCTTTACTTTGAGGTGCAGAAACCCGCGGAAAAAACAGCCGCCCTCCTGGGCTGCCTTGAAAAACGGAAAAGCTCAAGCGGTATCATTTACTGCGCCACGCGCAAGGCTGTCGAGGAAGTCCGCTCTCTGCTTCTTGCCCGCGGTTTTCCGGCGACCCGCTATCACGCGGGCCTTGAAGACAGGGAACGCCGGAAAAACCAGGACGATTTTCTTTACGACAGAAAAACGGTGATGGTTGCAACCAACGCCTTTGGCATGGGCATTGACAAGTCCAATGTGTCGTATGTGATTCACTACAATATGCCCAAAAACATAGAAAGTTATTATCAGGAAGCAGGACGGGCGGGGAGAGACGGCAGTCCGGCCGACTGTATACTTTTGTACAGTGGCCAGGATGTGCAGATTAACAAGTTCCTCATCAACCACACCGAAGACGACATGGAGGCCAATCCGGAACTTGTAGCGCATAACATGGAGCTGCTCAAGTACATGACGTTTTACGCCACCGGCAGCGAGTGTCTCCGCCGCCGTTTGCTGGAATATTTCGGCGAGCAGAGTCCTGCCTATTGCGGGAACTGTTCCAACTGCCTGACAGAGTTTGAGGAGACGGATGTCACCCTTGAAGGGCGCAAAATTGTGTCCTGTGTTTTCCGGCTTAAAGAACGGAACCGAACCTTTGGCAAGACGATGGTTATTGATATACTCCGGGGCAGCAAAAACGAGAAGATACGCCGTTTCGGATTGGATACACTCAGCACCTGGGGAATAATGAAGGACACAAGCGCGCACAGGATTCGCACAATCATTGACCAGCTCATTGACGAAGGTATTTTGCTGCAGGAGGATGGCGAGTATCCGGTAGTGACAATGGGCCGTGCCGGGGAATTACTCAGGGAAGAACGCCGCCTTTTAATGAAACTTCCCAAAGAGAAAAAGAAGCCCGAAGTCCAGAGCGCAGAACCTTCTTTTGCAGATCAATTTGGCGATCAGAAAGCCGGGCATAAAACCGAACAGGCCAGTGATCAAATCCTTTTTGACAAACTTAAAAAACTGCGAAAGGACATTGCCCAGGAAGAAGCAGTCCCGGCATATATTGTTTTTTCTGACGCTGCCCTGAAGGATATGTGCCGCAAAAAGCCTGTTTCGCTGGTTCAGTTTTCCGGCGTGGCCGGCGTGGGGCAGGTTAAACTGGAAAAGTATGGCGAGGTGTTTTCTGAACTTATTCGGGATCATCTTGAAGGGTGAAAATACGCTTGACAATCAATCCACTTTCGCTCAGACTTATTTACCCAGGCAATCATTACAGCTGACACCAAAAAAAGCAGTACTGCGCTACTTTGCCTTGAGAACTTCGAGCCAATACCCGTCAGGATCTTCGATAAAATAAAGGCCCATATTCTGGTTTTCGTAACACACACAGCCCATTTCCTTGTGGAATGACCGCGTGTCATCGTAGTCGCCGTCTACGCGGACACACATGTGCATTTCATTGTCACCAAGGTTATAAGCCTCCTGCCTGTCACGCAGCCATGTCAGCTCCAGAGAAAAGTCCGTGTATTCGTCTCCCATATACACCAGGGTAAACGAGCCGTCCTCAGCATTGTGCCGCCGTTTTTCTTTCAGGCCCAATGCCTTCTGGTAAAACGCGATACTTTTCTCAAGGTCTTTTACGTTAATATTGTAATGATCAAATCTGCTTTTAATCTGCATACCCGAATCCTCCTATAGTTTACTGCAAGTCTACTGCAAATATATCACCGGCGGCACGTATGTCCGCGAAACGGCAGCCTCTTTGTTCCGCCGCGCCTTTAAAGGCCCTTGCGGCGTCAATGTCATCCCCGAAATGCATGGGCACAAACAAGCCTGTTTTTATGCTGTCCAAAAACTGTTCCGCGCCGCGGGTATAATCTTTACCAAGACGGGGATCCACGGGAAACATCGCGGCGTCCAGCTCCGGCACCTCCTTAGCGATTAACGCAAGCTCGTCCAGAAAGGCTTTCTCGTTTTTGGCAGCGTCTTCCGGCGTTTCCTCCTCGTTCCAGTGCCAGTTGTTGAGGTCGCCGGCGTGGAACAGTTTCTTCCCGCCTGTTTCCATGTAAAACGAAATGCCCACATCGGTGGAACCGTAGGCTTTGATTGTTATGCGCGCATCGCGGTATACATCCCCTTTCGCCAGAAAATGGATGTCACTGTGAGGGGGAACTTTCTCCTGAATGTCGCTGGACAGTATCCATTTTATCTGCGGGCGGCTGAAGGACATAATCTGCTGGTCAAAATGATCGGAGTGAACATGGCTTGCCAAGACATACAGGTATGTGCCGGTACACTCACGGAGTTCCGGACTGTCTTTTGAAAGGCCGCAGCAGTCAATAATAAGCGAACAGTCATTGTCTTCGATAATAAAACCGCTGTGGTGTATGTATTTGATGTTCAATTCCTCTTGGCCCTCCTGAGAAATTTGCTGAACTACACAAAGACTTACAATATGCCGACAGCGCGCGTATGGTCGTTTACACGCGCCGGATACGTTATCTTGTATTATCCACTACCCATTGTCAAGGGTCACTTCTGCCCGCAAACCGCCTGTGGGCACCCGCTTTTGGGCTATTTCCAGAATGTGGCTGCCACTGACTTTTTTGCAGTTCGGGTTTTTATGTATTTCCATTTTCACCTGCCTTTTACATGCTGCTCAGATAACCATACTCTGTCTCAAAAAACTCCTTTGCCAGAGTGATGAAGTATTCTTCTGCCCGGGAAAGCCGGCTGGCTTTGGCGTACGCGACAATATTGTCCCACTCGCCAAGGGGGTTTGTAAGGAAATACACCGATGCGCTGTTTTTCCGGATATTCCCCATGGGAATGATGGATATACCGCAGCCGGATTCCACAAGGTTATAGAGGGCTTTGGCGTTTAACTCGAATAGAATAGTGGGTATGAACCCCGCCTCGTTGAACATTTTGTCAGTAGCAACACGGGTTGTCAGATCCGGGCTGCTCAGTATAAAAGGCTCGTCTTTAAAAAGGCAGAGGTCAACTGTTGCCAGTTTGCCTTTTCGCGTCTTCTTCGCAAGGCGGGCAAGCCGGTGAGTTTTGGGCACAGACAGTACAAAGCGTTCATTCAACAGAACCTGAAAGGCAAGGCCTGGATGATCAAACCCCGTTGTGGAAAATGCCATATCCAAAAGGCCCTGCTCTGCCAGCATATTAACCGCTCTCGCGCTGGCATCGACAAGTTTTAGCTTTATATTGGGATACCGCTGATTGAATTTTGGAAAAACGCGGGCGAACATCTGCGAGGATTTGATGGATGATATACCAATGTGGATAACACCGCTTTCACAGGCGGCAATGTCGCTGATGTCTTTTTTCATCTGCCTGAAACGCTTGATAATATCGCGGGCCGCCTCTACATAGACTTTGCCTGCTTCTGTAAGGGGCCATTCGTGCTTTATCCGCTTAAACAGGGTTGTTCCCAGCTCCTTTTCCAGCTTCGATAAATGCTGGCTTAAGGCACTGGGGGAAATGAACATCTCCTCCGCAGTTTTTGTGAGGGATTGGGTATCCGCAAGGCGGACTATGTACTCAATCTGGTGTATATCCATACCGATACGCTCCCTTCAATACATTCCCTTTTCGTTAAGTTTTTCTTAAAAATATCTTAAATTTATTTCATTTGACAAGGGGTAAAACCCGCCGTATCGTTAATCAATTCAGTTTTTGTACATACAGGAGAATGCGATGAAAAAGCCTATTGGGGTAAAAAAGCCGGAACTGGCGGCCCGATTATGACCCGGCTTATCCAGATTCAGAAGAAAGACAATGTGGCTATTCCCGTGCAGAATATTGCGAAAGGAAGCGCGCTTGAAAACGGGCTTACCGCGTTAAATGATATCCCGCTGGGGCACAAAATCGCCCTGCATCCGTTGAAAAAAGGCGATACTGTTATACGTTATGGCATTGCCATTGGCTATTTGAACCAAGACGTGCAGGCGGGAGCCTGGATAAACGAAGATATGCTGGAATTGCCTGAGCTTCCACCTTTGGAGAATATGCCCTGGGGTACGGACGTACATGCCGTGCTGCCTTCAGCCCCGCGCAAGACTTTTATGGGTTTCGATATTCCCGGCGAGCGCTTTGCGGGGGTTCGCAATATTCTTGGCATAATGCCCACGGCACACTGTTCAAGTCCTGTTCTTAACATAGCGGCGGAAAAAATGCGGAAGGAACTGCTGCCGAAGTATCCCAACGTGGATGACATTGTTGCCCTTAACCACCTTTACGGGTGCGGTGTGGCCATAAAAGCCAGGGAAGCCTATATGTGGATTCGCTCGCTCAGGAACATTATGCGAAACCCGAACTTTGGCGGGGAGCTGATGGTCGTGGGCCTTGGCTGCGAAAAACTCACCCCTGACATGCTTTTGGACGAGAGTGAAAATACAGGCGAAAACCTTATCAACCTGCAGGACTGCAAAGGCTTTCACGCCATGATCGATGCCATGATGAGCATGGCTGAAAAGAAACTTGAAAAACTCAACAAACGCCAGCGCACAGAGCTGCCCCTTTCAAAGCTGTGTGTCGGCCTGCAATGCGGCGGCAGCGATGCTTTTTCCGGCGTTAGCTGCAATCCTGTTGCTGGTTACGCAAGCGACCTTTTGGTAAACGCCGGTTCTACGGTAATGTTTTCCGAAGTTACCGAAGTCAGGGATGGAACCTACCTTATTGCCGCCCGCTGTGTTGACGAGGCTTCGGCGCATAAACTCGCCGCCGAAATGCGCTGGTATGACGATTACCTGGAAGCCGGCGGCGTGGACAGGGACGCGAACCCCGCACCCGGAAATAAAAAAGGCGGGCTTTCCAATATCGTTGAAAAGGCAATGGGCTCCATCGCGAAATCGGGCACAGCGCCTGTGGTGGAGGTTCTTTCGCCGGGCGAGCTGCCTTCCAGGCAGGGGCTCATCTTCGCCGCGACTCCCGCAAGCGACCTTGTGTGCGGGCCGCAGCAGCTTGCCAGCGGCATGGGGCTGGAAGTATTCATGACCGGCAGGGGAACACCCTACGGCCTTGCCTCGGCCCCGGTGATCAAAATCTCTTCCCATTCAAACCTAAAGGAATTATGGGACGACCTTATCGACCTTAATGCCGGTACGGTTGTCGATGGCAAAGAGACAATAGAAGAAGCGGGGGCCCGCCTCTTTAACATGATTGTGGACACCGCTTCCGGGGTGTATAAGCCCTGGGCGGAGCACTATAAGTTGTACAATGAGCTGGCGGTTTTCAATCCCGCCCCTATAACCTAAAGAAAGCATACAAGGAGTTACCACATGAGATTTGCGCCAAAAGGAATTCTTCCGGCGATGATTACGCCCCTTACAAAAGATTACAAAGTCAATATTCCCGCGTTACGGAAACTCATTGATTTTCTGATTGACGGGGGCGTCCACGGGATCTTCGCCATAGGCACCACCGGGGAATTTTACGCCTTAAGCAACGCTGAGTATCAGGAGATTCTGGAAGTCACCATAGACCAGGCAAACGGGCGCGTCCCCGTCTACGCGGGGGCCAATGCCATCGGCACGCGGGAATCAATCGCCCTTGCGCAAATAGCGGAGAAGGTTGGGGTTACCGCCTTAAGCGCGCTAACGCCTTACTTTATCACGATTAACCAGAACGAACTCCACGACCATTTCGCGGCTATTGCCGGAAGCACAAGCCTTCCCATCACTGTTTACGATAACGCCCCTAAAACGTATTTGCCCATAAAACCCGCCACGGTGGAAAGGCTGGCGAAAATTCCCAACATCGTTGGCATAAAGGATTCAACGGGCGACCTGACCAACACCGCCGACATCATCAACCGCACAAGGGGAATGGATTTTAGCGTAATGATGGGAAGGGACAGCCTGATTCACGCGGGCCTTGCCTACGGGGCTACGGGCGCGGTTGCGGCGACAGCCAATGTGGCCCCAAAGCTTGTTTCCGGTATTTATAACAAGTTTATGGCCGGAGATATTGCCGGTTCACTGGAAGATCAGTACAAGCTGGTTCCGTTGCGAATCGCTTTCACCCTTGGCTCTTTTCCCACGGTTATCAAGGAATCCCTGGAACTTTTGGGTATAGAGGCCGGCCCCTGTGCGGCTCCCACCGGCCCCATGACGGCTGAGGAAAGGGAGCAGCTTAAAAAAATACTCAAGGAAATGAGGCTGATTGATTGAGTCGGGAAAACGGCCTGCATAGGCGGGTGTTTAGATATTTGTAATGGAGGAAAAGATGAAGAAAACTATCGTTTTTGTATGCGTACTGTCAATACTTTTGACCAGTGCGGCTTTCGCAGGCGGCGGCCGCAGGGCCGATACCATGAGGTTTGCGTGGTGGGGTAATCCTGCCCGTAATCTTCAGACCACCGAGGTGCTGGAACTGTTCACGGAGCAGACCGGTATTTCGGTCGACCCAGTCACGGGAACCTTTGGAGAGTACTGGACCATGATAGATTCCATGGCCCTTGCAGGCAACCTGCCTGACGTCATGCAGCACAACATACCCCAGCTGCTTGCGCGCGTGCCTCACCTGGTTGATTTACGGCCCTTTATGGCAGATCACCGCATTGACGTTAGAAATCTTCCTGAAGCCGTCCTTCAGCAGGCTCGCGTTGGCGAAGGCATCTATGGTATCCCCATGGGCATGAATGTCTCGGCCATAGTCTATGACCGCTCGTTCCTTGATTCACTTGGCCTTTCCGCACCGCGCAACATGACCCTCGATCAGTTCGTCGCTCTGGCCCGCGAAATCTATGCCCGCACCGGCGTACGCACCAACTGGACTTCCAACGCTCCCTACAACCCGTTAAGGGTACACCTGCGGGCGCAGGGCGTGGAGATGTTTGAATACGTCGGAGGCAGGTGGAGAATGGGCGGCCAGCCCGTGCATTACCAGGCGTTTTTTGATTTCGTTGCCCAGGGCATACAGGAAGGCTGGCATTCCCGTCTTGAAGACTGGGGCGGGCGCGACAGGTTTGCGATGGCCACCAATCCCCTGGTTTACCCCCCGGATATTACGGCGAACCCCAATCTCAGGTCATGGATCACTTTTGCGTGGTCCAACCAGATCATAGCTTTCCAGGCCCAGGCGGGCACTGCACAGCTTAACTTGACCACTCCGCCCTCTATCAACCCCCAGATGTCCAACCATGGCCGGGCTGCCATGCTCATTTCAATGACCCGCGATGCCAGAGACCGTGACGCGGCGGCTCAGATGATTAACTTCTGGGTGAACAACCAAGCTGTCCATTCTATCGTAAGGCTTGAACGGGGCGGATTCGTCAACTCTGTCATAGCTGACGCGATTAACCCCTTGCTGAACCCAATAGAGCAGATGCAGGCTGAGTTTACAGCCTGGGTAAATCGGCCAGAAAACTCTTCGCCCTTTATTGCGCTTGAGCCGGAAGGCACTCTCCAATTCTATGCGGAGCTGAACCTTGTCACCGATATGGTGCTGGCGGGCACTATAGCCCCTGCGGTGGCTGCACAGAGGGTTTTTGACTTTGGTAATAGCGTTATCAGGTAGGGCCTAGAATCTGTGCTTTAACTAACCCAACCCGTCCCGTGCCTGGATTCATTCAGAGGCGGGACGGGTTTTTCATTTTCCGGCTGCGGTATCCAGCCTCCGCGAATCATACAGCACCGCAGGGCCCCAAAAAGCCCGTGGACAGGGGATTTTATCGCCTTGCCTTAACAAAAGCGGATATGTTAGCATGCATTAGGTTTTCAGTCTGTGCTGCATAGGAGAGCAACATGAGGTACAAGAAATTAACAGGAGGCAAAGAGGGATGAATATGTCAAACAAGGCGTATTTGGTTTTGGAAAACGGCACGGTTTTCGAAGGCAAATACTTTGGGGCGCAGGGTGAGGTAACGGGGGAGATTGTCTTTACCACCGGAATGACAGGTTACCTGGAAACCCTTACCGATCAAAGCTATCACGGGCAAATCGTCCTCCAGACCTTTCCCCTCATCGGCAACTACGGCGTTATCCCCCCGGATTTCGAGAGCGCGGGTATCGCCCCAAAGGCCTATATCGCGAAATACCCGTGCGCGGCCCCTTCCAATTTCCGCAGCGAGAGCAGCCTCCACGATTATTTCAAAGAACGCGGCGTTATCGGGCTTTGTGATATTGATACGCGCATGTTGACGAAAATTATCCGCGAAAACGGCGTCATGAACGGCAAAATCACTGCGTCCGCGCCAACAAACGCTGACCGTGACGAAGCAAAAAAATACACGGTTACCAGCCCCATTGCCGCTGTTTCCCAGCGCACGGTCACCAAAATGGGCATGGGGAAAAAACGCCGTATCGCGCTTATGGACTATGGCGTCAAGCGCGGCATTGCGAACGCCCTTTTGGCGCATGATTGTGAAGTGTGGACTTTCCCGTACAACACTCCGGCGGCGGAGATTCTGAACATGAAGCCGGACGGCATCATGCTGAGCAACGGCCCCGGAAACCCGGCTGACCCGGGAAACGCCGTAATCGTTGACATACTCCGCGCCCTGCTGCAAAGCAATGTGCCCATATTTGGTATCTGCATGGGGCACCAGCTTATGGCGGTGGCGAAAGGGTATCAAACCAGAAAGTTAAAGTTCGGGCACCGGGGAGGCAACCAGCCGGTTAAGGATATACGGACAGGCCGTGTGTATATCACGAGCCAAAACCACGGCTACGAAGTGATTGCGGATGACAGCTCGTTTGTAAATGTTAACGACAAAACCTGCGAGGGTCTTGATTACGGTGTTTCATTTTCCGTGCAGTTTCACCCCGAAGCCTGCGGCGGGCCGCTTGATACAGGGTTCCTGTTCGATGAGTTTATGAAAAGGATGGACGCACATGCCACTCGATAAAAGCATTAAAAAAGTTTTGGTGATCGGTTCCGGCCCCATAGTAATTGGTCAGGCGGCGGAGTTCGACTATGCCGGCACACAGGCGTGCCGTATGCTTCGTGAAGACAATATCGAAATTGTCCTTGTCAATTCCAACCCCGCCACGATCATGACCGACAAAAACATCGCGGACAAAATCTACATTGAGCCGCTGACGCTTACAAACGTCAAACGCATCATAGAAAAAGAACGCCCCGACGGCATACTGTCAGGACTTGGCGGTCAAACAGGCCTAACCTTGAGCATGAAACTCGCCCACGAAGGTTTCCTTGACAAAATGAACGTGCGCCTGCTCGGTTCCTCGCCTGAAACCATCGACAAGGCCGAAGACAGGCTGATCTTTAAGGAAACCATGGAAAGCATAGGCCAGCCGGTAATCCCGTCCGCCATAGCGAATGACGTGGAAACGGCGGTCAAAATAGCGAACGATCTTGTCGGCTACCCCGCTGTCGTGCGCCCGGCATTTACGCTTGGCGGGACCGGCGGCGGCATTGCGGCTGACGAAGCGAAACTGCGGGAAATCGCGGGCAACGGCATTTCGCTTTCGCCCATCAATCAAGTGCTTATTGAAAAGTCCATTGTCGGCTGGAAGGAAATTGAGTTTGAAGTAATGCGCGACCGCGCCGACAACGCCATTATCGTCTGCTCCATGGAAAACTTTGACCCCGTGGGCGTGCACACCGGCGACAGCATTGTTATCGCTCCGGCTGTCACGCTTGCCGACAAGGAATACCAAATGCTGCGCACGGCGGCGATTGACATCATCCGCTCGCTCGGCGTTGAAGGCGGCTGTAATGTGCAATTGGCGCTGCACCCAACCAGCTTTGAGTATGCCGTTATCGAAGTAAACCCGCGTGTGTCGCGTTCTTCGGCGCTGGCAAGCAAGGCGACAGGGTATCCCATCGCGAAGGTATCGACAAAAATCGCCATAGGCTACACGCTTGATGAAATTGTTAACGCTGTTACAGGCACAACCTACGCCGCCTTTGAACCGGCGCTTGACTATATCGCGATAAAACTCCCCAAGTGGCCTTTTGACAAGTTTGTCTACGCGCAAAAAGAGCTTGGCACGCAGATGAAGGCAACCGGCGAAGTCATGGCTATAGCCGACACCTTTGAAGAGGCCATTCAGAAAGCCGTGCGCGGCGCGGAACTTGGCCTGACAAGCCTTGACCATCCCCGCATGGCTGCCAAAAGCGATGCCGAGATTAGGGAGCTTCTTAAAACCGTAACCGACGAGCGCCTTTTTGTGCTGTACCAGGCCATCAAGCGCGGCGTCAGCATAGACGAGTTATACGACATAACGAAGATAGACCGCTGGTTCCTCAACGGCCTTCTCAACATCGCTTCCTCCGCAGGAGAGGCTCCCAAGCCCCTGCTGTACAAAATGGTCGACACCTGCGGCGGCGAGTTTGAGGCGAAAACGCCGTACTTCTATTCCATCAGAAACGGTACGGAAAACGAAGCCTTGCCGTTCATCGAAAAAAGCACGAAGCCGCGCATTGTCGTACTGGGCAGCGGCCCCATACGCATAGGCCAGGGCATTGAGTTTGATTACGCCTGTGTGCATTGCGTATGGACGCTGAAAAACCTTGGCTACGAAGTTATCATCATCAACAACAACCCGGAAACCGTATCAACCGACTTTGATACCGCCGACAGGCTGTACTTTGAGCCGCTGTACATTGACGATGTAATGAACGTTATCGACATAGAAAAACCTGTCGGCGTTATCGTGGCCTTTGGCGGCGGTACGGCAATTAAGCTCACGAAGAAGCTGCACGAGCGCGGCGTCAACATAATCGGCACACCGGCGGACAGCATTGACATCAGCGAGGACAGGGAGCGCTTTGACAACCTGCTGGAGCAGCTCGACATCAAGCGCCCGAAAGGTTTTGGCGTCAAGACCGAAGCGGAAGCCCTGTCAGCCGCGGAAAAACTTGGCTACCCGGTGCTTTTGCGCCCGTCGTATGTTCTGGGCGGGCAGAACATGATCATCGCGTTTTCGCAGGATGATGTCCGCGAGTACATGGAAATTATTCTGCGGACAGAGCAGGAAAACCCTGTGCTCATCGACAAGTATTTAAGCGGCCTGGAAATCGAAGTTGACGCGATTTGTGACGGCACGGATATATTGATTCCCGGTATTATGGAACATATTGAGCGCACCGGAGTACATTCGGGCGACAGTATTTCCGTGTACCCCGCGCTGAATATTGACGATGAACTTGCGAAAAAGATTTTCGCGATTACCGAAAAACTCTGCATGGCGCTGAAAGTCAAAGGCCTTGTGAATATCCAGTATGTCCTGTACGAAAAAGAGATTTACGTCATTGAGGTAAACCCGCGCGCATCCCGCACGGTTCCCTACATAAGCAAGGTAACCGGCGTTCCCATGTGCGAACTTGCGACAAAAGTCAGCGTGGGTCAGAGGCTTTTTGCGCTTGGCTACTCGTCGGGCATCGCTAAGATACCGCCGTATGTCGCGGTTAAAGTTCCTGTTTTCTCGTTCCAGAAACTTGCCGGCCTTGATACGCATCTGGGCCCTGAAATGAAATCAACGGGCGAGGTTTTGGGCATAGGGAAAAATATGGAGGAAGCGCTGTACAAGGGGCTTATCGCCGCAGGGTACAGCATGAAAAAGCAGGGCGGCGTGCTGATTACCGTCCGCGACAGCGACAAGGCGGAAATCGCCCGCATCGCGGAAAAGTTCGCCAAGTGCGGCTTCACGCTTTACGCGACACGCGGCACGGCCCGCTTCCTTGTCGAAAAGGGTTTGGCGGTTGAGACCGTGAAAAAAATCAGCGAAACCGCGGACAACAACATCGCTACGCTTTTGGACAGCAGGCAGCTCAGTTACATTATTTCCACATCCGAAAAAGGCAGAGACCCGGCAGCCGATGATGTAAAAATCCGGCGGAGGGCCTGCTCTTTGGGCATCCCCTGTCTGACATCAATAGACACGGCAAACGCGCTGGTGGACAGTCTGCTTTCCGGCTACAGCGAAATAAACACCGAACAGGTAAACATCAACGAAATGCGGGCCGGCCGCGTAAAACTGCCTTTCACAAAAATGCACGGCTGCAGCAACGACCACATTTACATCAACTGCTTTGACCTTGCCATTAACTCGCCGGAATCACTGTCGGCGATTTTGTCCGGCAGACATACCGGAATCGGTGGGGACGGCGTTGTGCTGATTCTGCGTTCTGACATTGCCGACGCGAAAATACGCATCTTCGATCTTGACGGCAGCGAGGACAGCATAGGCGGCAACGCCCTCAGGTGCACCGCAAAATATCTTTACGACAACGGCATTGTCAAAAAACGGCACATGACCATAGAAACGCTCAGCGGCGTGAAAGAACTGTTCCTTTCTACAAGGGACGAACTTGTTTCTTCGGTAAAGGTTGATATGGGCCGCGCCGAACTGCATCCGGAAAAAATCCCCGTAAAGCTGCCGGGCGAAAATGTCATTGCCAGGCCGGTGAAGATTGGCGGAAAAGAGTATGCCATTACCTGCGTCTCAATGGGCAACCCCCATGCCGTGCTTTTCTGCGAACAGCTGGACAAACTCGACCTGTGCACAATAGGGCCGCGGTTTGAAAAAGACGCGCTGTTCCCCGACAGGGTAAGCACCGAGTTTGTTGAAGTCATGGGCAAAAACCATCTGAAGATGCGCGTGTGGGAACGCGGCAGCGGTGAAACGCAGGCCTGCGGCACAGGCGCGTGCGCCGCGGTTGTGGCCGCTGTTCTGAATGGACACTGCGGCAAGAACGAGGACATCAAAGTGCAGCTTCTTGGCGGCGACCTTATTATCAATTACACCGGAGAGACTCTTTACATGACAGGCGACTGCGTGAAGGTGTTTGACGGAGTGGTAGAAATTTAACAGTTTAGCGTGAAAGAGCACATAACGAACCCGCAGTTCTTCAGCGAATTGCGGGTTCGTTTTTTTGACGGGCAAACCCTAGCGGCGGAATCCCCCAGAGTGCTGCCGGTGCTGGCGGCCCCTTTGCGGGACATCAAGGCGCTGGTGTCTGTTTTGGCGGGGTGCGTTAAATTGCCTGACGCTGCCCTGGGGCGCGCCAAACTGCCTGTCAAAGCCAAAGGCCCGTGCCGGGGAACTCAGATCGTGGGATCTGCCGCCAAGCGTCAGCCGGGAGGGGTTAAGGAACTTAAGGTTGCTGTCCCGGCGGCTTGTTACCGCAGAGCCTTCTATTGTAACCTGCGCGCCTTCCCTAAGGTCGTCGATAAAACCGGTAAGGCGGTTTAAGCGGCCCACAAGGTAGGTGCTGTCGCCGCTTCTGACGGCCGGCATGCCGTAGGCGACAGTCAGAGTGCCGGAAATTGTCACCGCTTCTGACGGCGGCACCTGGCGGCGGTTGGGGCCGCGTCGGCGTTCCGAGCCCTCAGCCCAGGTCATGGCGGTAAATCCAAAGATAAATAAAATGAATAAAGCTTTCCGTTTCAAAATTGAACCTCACAAAGAACAAGTGCAAGCGTCATGAAAAAAACCGGCCGGGTTCTTCAGGTCAAGGCCAACGGCCTTTATAATATATAAACGCCTCTTTGCGGGAAAAGTTACTGTTATTTGAAAGGCTTATTTCAAAAGCAGTTTTCGTTTTTCTTCAGCTTCAATGTGCATTTGCTCCAGTTCCGCCATGATGGCATCAGCGACAGCCTGCTTTTTGTCTTCATCGTCACCGGCCCTTGCCTTGTCGCGGAATTCAGAACAGGAAACGACCGGCCCAACGCTGAGGCGCACCACATCCTGGCTTACCGGATCATCCATCATGTCGCCCTGGCCGACATGGAGTACCAGGCCGTTAATCGCCACGAAGCACAGATAGTCAAACGATTTTATGTATGAATCGATCTCGCGCACCCCGCGCTTGGTGGAGGGGTCTCCGGGCCGGAAGCGGGTTCCTGACGGAAAGAGAAGAATGGGGCGGCCCTTGCTCTTTAAATCGTTCAGCGTTTTCATGGCTGCCCGGTTAATGGCATTGCTGCGGATAATTTCCGCTCTCTCTTTTTCGGGATCAAGGCTCATGAGGGAGCGGCTTGGATAAATAACGATTCGCGTGTAGGCGCTGGCAAAAGCGGCAACAACAGGGTTGTGCTCATTGAGCTTCATTCCCGCAATGGCTATTATCGCCTTTGTTATGTCTTCGCCCCGGCCCCCGGCTTTGCGCACCAGGTATGAAAAAAGCGACAAGTCCATGTTGCTGTAATGTTCCAAAAGAAGCAGACAGGATTTTCCCGATTCGGCTTTTGCCAAAAGCTCTTCCAGGTTTTCAAGGCCGTCAAGGCCGGAACCAGGCAGAATCAGGGCTTCCGCCATTTTATCCAGATAGTAAAGAATATCGTCCGCCCCTTCCTGATAAACATTTTCCTCAGTAATATGGGAGGACGATTTTGACAATCTGGCCACCGCCTTATTGTAATCCGCAAACATGGTATTTAATGTTTCCATGGGTACAGTATAGCTGTCAGTTGGACTGGGTGTCAATTAAACATTTTCCGCCCAAAGCCGCACAAGCTCTGTGACGACCCGGCACGAAGCGGCCAATTCCGAAACCGACAGCCATTCCAGGCGGCTGTGAAAATTGCGGCCCCCGGTAAAAATGTTTGGTGTGGGAATGCCCATCTCGCTGAGCCTGGAACCGTCAGTGCCGCCCCGGATGGGCTTCTCCCGTATTTCCACGCCGGTATTGCGGTAGGCCTGGCGCAGTTTTTCCAGCACTTCCGGCCGCTCGCTGATTTTTTCCTTCATGTTGCGGTACTGGGCTTTGGCGTGGACTTCGGCCTTTCCGCCGGGAAACTGGGCTTCCACCGCGCGGGCAAAGGTATCCAGGGCCGCTACCCGCCGCTCTCCTTCTTTCAGGTCAAAATCCCGTATGTACACTTCCAGCGCGGCGGTTTCCACATCCCCTTTAATCGAAAGCGGGCAGTAGTAGCCGTAATAGGCGTCTGTGGCTTCCGGGCTTTCGTTCCTGGGCAGCATGGCGGCGTACACCGATGCCATAAGGGCCGCATTTACCATTGCGCCGCGCGCCTGCCCCAGGTGCATGGAAACCCCGGTGAATTGTATCTTTGCCGCCCACCCGTTGAAACATTCCCATTCCAGTTCTCCCAGGGAGCCGCCGTCTACCGTATAGCAGACTTTTGCCTGTATGTCCGCCAGGGGAAATTCCGGAAGCCCCTTGCCGGTTTCCTCATCCGGGGAAAAGATGATTTCTAGCTGCCCGCGGGATACTTCGGGGTGGGCCAGAAGGTATTCCACAGCCCCCATAATGGCGGCTATGCCCGCTTTGTTGTCCGCCCCAAGAAGGGTGTTTCCGTCCGTGTGAATAAGAGCCTTGCCCTTGTGGGCCGCCAGGTCAGGGTGCTCATCCGGGTCAAGGCAAAGACCGCCGCCCAGGACTATAGGCTTTCCGTCATAGCTCTCAACAAGGCAGGCCTTTACATTCTCGCCGGACACTTCCGATGAGGTGTCCATGTGGGCAAGAAAGCCCACTGTCGGGCACTGTTCTTTGCCGGGGCTTGCCGGAAGGCGGGCTATCACGTAACAGTGATCCGTAAGTGTAACGTCCGCAAGGCCCAGGCCCCGCAGTTCTTCAACCAGGGCTTTTGCGAGATCCCACTGGCCCGGCGTTGAAGGCGTCTGGAGGTTATGCCTGTCGCTTGTTGTCCGAAAACGGATGTATTTCAAAAAGCGGCCTGTCGTAAGATCCCTGAATTCATTGCTTGAATTTTCCATAGGTTCCATCCTCGTATTGCGTCAATGCGTTTAATTTTACTATACTTTCGTTTATGCTGATACCCTCATTCCCAAAATTTACACCCGTTTCGCTTGATTTAAAAAACGAAATGCACCCTCGGCTTTCGCTTACCCCGGATGGGGTTTCGGAATTCACTTTTGCCGGACTTTATCTTTTCCGGCAGCGCTACCAGTACCAGATTTCCAGGCTGGAGGACAAGACCCTTATCATTTCGGGAATCCAGCCTCCCCGTGAACCGAACGGAGAAGCGAAGAAGTTTTTCATGACTCCCTGTGCCGCTCCGGGCCGCGGTATACTGGAAGTGCTTTTCAAAACCCACGATTACTGGAAAAACATTTCCGAATCGGTTCTTATCCAGAAAAGGGCCCGCCTTGAAGAATGGGGCGTTGAGTTTACCGAGGACAGAAACAATTTTGATTACCTTTATCTCCGCGCTGATTTGGCGGAACTGCCGGGCAAGAAGTACCACAAAAAGCGGAACCTGGTTGCCCAGTTTCACAAGCTCTATTCCCACGAGAAAAAGCTCTTTACCCCGGAACTGATTCCTGACGCCCTGGATGTTTTGGAGAAATGGCGGGAGGGCAAAAGCGAGGGGGCCGGCAACGATTATAAGGAATGCCGGGAAGCCCTTGAATCTTTCGGGGAACTTAACATGAAGGGACTTTTGGTGTATAGTAACGGGGAGCCTGCCGGGTGGTGCCTGGGGGAACCGATTGCCCGCGGGCGTATGTTCACCATTCATTTTGAAAAAGGGCTTGAAAACTGTAAAGGCATCTATCAGTTTGTCAACCAGGCATTTGCCGCGACACTGCCTGAGTATTTTACCCACATAAACCGTGAACAGGATTTGGGGGACGAAGGGCTCCGTCAAGCCAAGATGACGTACCGGCCTTCCGGCTTTGTTCGCAAATACACCGGACGGCTTTGCGCTGTAGAAAAAGGTGGTAGCTCATGAACATTCAGAACATCCTGTATTCCCTGCCCGGAATCATCATTGGCCTTACGATACATGAATACTGCCATGCCCTGGCAGCCTATAAACTGGGGGATAGTACCGCCAGGGATCAGGGCCGCATGACCTTTAACCCCGTCAAGCACCTTGATCCCATTGGTTCGCTTTTTATTATTTTCGCGGGCTTTGGCTGGGCAAAGCCGGTTCAGTTTAACCCGGCAAACCTGACCAACCTTAGGCGCGACAAAGCCATTATCGCCGCGGCCGGCCCCTTGTCGAACCTGCTTCTGGCCCTGGTTTTTATCGGCATCATCCGGCTCTGGTTAACCCTGGCTGGAGCCGCCGCCCCCGCCGATTCCGCATTGACAGAGTTTCTGCGCTCGGAGAATGTTCTTGTTTTTGTTAACGTAGTTCTCCGCGCCGCAGTAATAAATATCGGGCTTTTTGTTTTTAACCTCTTGCCCATCCCGCCTTTGGACGGCAGCCACATTGCTTTCTCCGGCCTGAACCTTCCCATGGAACTGCAGTTCCGGATTATGAGAATCGGGATGCCTTTACTCTTTGGCATCATTATTATTCAAAACTTTGCGAACATAACGATACTTCCCATAAGGCCGCTTGTTACCATGATATTGCATTTTTTCCTGCCCCAGCTTGCGGGGTGATTGCCGGCGGTGAGACTTGAACTCACACACCCTTGCGAGCGGTAGATTTTGAGTCTACTGCGTCTGCCATTCCGCCACGCCGGCCCAAGCACACTATACCCTATAACCAGCCTCTCGTGCAAGGGCCTGGACTGGCTGCGCTTCCATCAGCGCCAGATAACTTCCGCTTTTTTCCGGGGCACCGAGCGGAGGTACTGTATGTTTGGATACCCAAGCGCAAGGCAGGCGGTGATGCTCTCATCTTCCGCAATGCCGAGCTTTTCACGAAGCGGCTTGCTTCTGTTGGCAGGCCCGGCAAAGAGGCCGACATATACCGCGCCAAGGCCCAGCGCCTCCGCCATCAGTTCCATGTTCATTGCCGCAAGGCAGCCATTGATTTCGCTCTGCGATACGACAAGGATAACCGCCGGGGCCTTGTGGAATAAAAAGCCGCGCTTTACCCCTTTAAGGAAAACTTCTACAGGAATCTTTATGCGGGCGGCAAGCGTTTCAGATAAATCGATTTGCGTCTTGTACATGGCAAGAACTTCGTCTTCAAGGGCTTCCCGTTCGTTCTGCAAAACGATGTAGCGTACATTTTGGGAATTACTGGCGGTGGGTGTAATTCTTCCGGCTTCGATAATCTTTTCGAGTTTTTCTTTTTCTACCGGCGTGTCTTTATAATGGCGAACTGAACGGCGGAATCGTAAATGTGTCATCAAGTCTTTTTCGTTCAGAAAGACAGATGTTCCGGCGGCTTCGAATATCTCATCATTATACCCGGTCAAGGTGACGGCGTTTGCAGGGCAAAGGGCAAGGCAGTGGCCGCACTTCAGACAATTGCTGTGCGTCACTACCGACTTTCCGTCCTGGATTTCAAAAACACGGCGCAGGCAGTCTGTCAGGCAGATGCCGCAGCCGGTGCACTTTTCATGGTCAACCACTACGTTAATTTCTTGTTCCACTTGTCATCACTCCCCTATAATCTTTATCAAAACACGTTTGCGGCGCTGGCCGTCAAACTCGCCGTAGAAAACCTGCTCCCAGGTGCCAAGGTGCAGACTGCCGTCAGTTACCGCAACCACCA
>Ga0209755_10001541_pt1 | contig 35220 bp, 23 predicted proteins | sample TergutCo191P1_FD_187301 | JGI IMG/M metagenome (GOLD analysis project Ga0209755, IMG submission 187301) | Cornitermes sp. P1 segment gut microbial communities from Petit-Saut dam, French Guiana - Co191P1 (SPAdes) (version 2) | ecosystem: Host-associated > Arthropoda: Insects > Digestive system... | reverse complement strand
GAGGGAAGCCCCAAGAGGGTTGCGAGTGAGGCCAAGGCCCCGCAGGGCCACCGGAGGGAGCCGTTTTTGAGGAACTTTTTGGGCGAGCAAAAAGTTCCCCGCCGGAGGCAAAATGCCCGGAGGGCGAGAAAGCGCGGGCCGCAGGCCCAGGAGAAAACAATGCCCGGAGGGCAAAAAAAGCGCGGGCCGCATGGCCCTTAAAAACATTGTCAGCTCCACCCTCATAGGTTAACCACCCATAAAACCACCCCCCTCTTGACGGAGTTTTTATGAATAACAAAAATACCCCCCATTTGTTGCTGAGTAATACGGAGTTTATTCCTGGACATACGGTTAGCCGACATTTGGGCCTCGTCCACGGCAGCACCGTGCGCGCCAAACACGTCGGCCGGGATTTGATGGCTGGACTCAAAAACCTCGTCGGCGGAGAACTCAAAGGCTATACGGAGTTGCTCAACGAGTCGCGTCAGGAGGCCATCGCCCGCATGCTGCAACAGGCCGAAAGCCTCGGCGCCAACGCTGTCCTCAACATCCGCTTCAGCACCTCCAACATTACGGCCGGCGCCTCGGAGCTTTTGGCCTATGGCACAGCCGTCATTATTGAAAAGTCCTAAGGCACAAAGGGTGAATGATGGATATTTTTCTCGCCTTCCTCGGCTTTCTCCTGACGGGTTTTGTTGTCGCCTTGCCATTTTTGCTTCTCTTTGCCATTGGCAAAACCATTGAAAGACGCCACCTCCGCTCCCTCATGGAGCGCGAAGTCAAACTGCAACACATCCTCGTCTCCGCCCAGCGCCACCCCCTCCCCCAGTTTGCGGGCCAACCCTTTTGCCTCGTCAGCGGCTCCGTCGTTATTTCCAGTGACTATTTCAAAACCTTTTTCGCCGCGCTGAAGGGTATTGTCGGCGGGCGCTTGAAGGGCTATGAAACCATGCTGGAGCGCGGACGCCGTGAGGCCATTTTGAGAATGAAAGAGCAAGCAGCACAACAGGGCGCCCAAGCTGTTTTTAATGTCCGCTTGGAAACCTCAACACTCGCCCAAAGGCGAACGAAGTTTGACAAAAACAGCATCGTCTGCGCAGAGTTGCTCGCCTATGGCACGGCCTTTCGCGCGGCTTCCCCTCAGGCTATTTCCCCGCATGCTGTTTCCCTTCATGAAACCGCCTCAAATGTACCAAAATAAGCCCTATGGCCGCGGGGCTTAGGCCCGGTATCCGCCGCGCTTGCCCCAATGTTTCAGGGGCATAGCGCACAAGCTTGTCCCTCGCCTCCTTGGAAACCCCCTCCAAACCTGCTTCCCACCGCCACCCCGGGGGAAAACGCCACCTGTCAAAACGCTCCACCTGGCGAAACCAGGCCGCCTCGGCTTGCGCTATATAGCCAGCATATTTGAGGGTGTTTTCAACCTCCTCGGCTATGCCCTCCTCCAACTCCGGCAAAGGGTGGCGCGGCGTGCCCAACGCCTTCCAACAGGTGCCCGGGCGCTTGAGCGCGTCGGCCAAACCCGCCGCCTTCAGCCGCGCTATTTCACCCTCTATGGCCTCCTTGCGCACCCGCATACGCTCAAACTCGGCGGCGGACAAAAGGCCCAAACGCCAACCCTCCGGCGCCAAACGCAAGTCCGCGTTGCCCTCGCGCAGCCGCAAACGGTGCTCCGAGCGCGAGGTGAGCATGCGAAAAGGCTCGTCCACCCCACGGCCTACCAACTCGTCCACCAATACCCCCATGTGCGCCTCCTGACGGCCTAGGCAAAAAACCGGCGCCCCCTCCAACTTGAGTGTCGCGTTGGCCCCCGCCCAAAAACCCTGCACCGCCGCCTCCTCATAGCCAGAGGTGCCGTTTATTTGGCCCGCCAAATAGAGGCCCTCCACCACCTTGCTTTCAAGCGTGGCCTTCAGCTGCTCCGGCGGTACATAGTCATATTCCACCGCATAGCCAAACCGCTCCACCTGCACCTCCTCCAAACCGGGAATGGTTTTGAGAAAAGCCTCCTGCACGTGCGCCGGCATGGAGGACGAAAGCCCCGCCGGGTATATGAGAGGACTCTCCAAACCCTCCGGCTCCAAAAATACCGAGTGGCGCTCCCGCTGAGGAAAGCGCACCACCTTGTCCTCTACACTGGGGCAATAGCGCGGCCCGCGGCCCTGTATGTCCCCACGGTACATGGGCGAAAGCCCCAGGTTGTCGCGCAACAACTGGTGCGTGGCCTCCGTCGTATAGGTTATGTGACAGGGTATTTGGCGAAGCGGGGGAAACGGAGAGGAGGGTGTGCGGAAGGAGAAGGGCCTCCCCCCCTCCTCCCCCGGCTGTACTGTTGTACGCGCAAAGTTAATGCTGCTTGCAAACAGGCGCGCCGGAGTGCCGGTTTTAAAACGCCCCATGCGAAACCCCAGGCGACGAAGGCACTCGGAGAGTTGCTGGGGCGCCTTCTCCCCCACCCTCCCCCCGGGTGTTGTATTTTGGCCCGTATGCATGAGGCCGTTGAGGAAGGTGCCCGTTGTTATAATGAGGGCGGACAGCGCGAATACCTCCCCGGAGGCCAGGCGGAGGGCGCGCACTTTGGGGGGGGGGGCCTCTCCTTCTCCTTCTACCTCCACCTCTGTGGCTTCCCCCTCTGCCACCCACAGGTTTTTTTGTGCGAATATACGTGCTTGCATGGCCTTCGCATAGGCTTTGCGGTCCGTCAGCACGCGCAGTGCGCGCACGGCGGGGCCCTTGGAGGCATTCAGCGTGAGGAAGTGTATACCGGCCGTGTCAGCGCAGAGGGCCATATGGCCGCCGAGGGCGTCAAGCTCCCGCACGAGTTGGGCTTTGGCCGTACCTCCAATAGAAGGGTTGCAACTCAGCGTACCTATATGGTTTTTGTCGAGGACAACGGCCACGGTGGAAAAGCCGCGGCCTGCGGCGGCGAGGGCGGCCTCGCAGCCGGCATGTCCCAGGCCGATGACGCCGACGTCAAAGCGTTTGGGGAAGGGTTGGGCAATATGAGCAAGCACGGGTGCAAGAGAGCATGCTGAGGCCCAGGCAGCAAGCGCCATGTGGGATGGGGCAACAAGGAGGAGGGGCAGGGGGCCAGGAAAAATAAAGTGGAGAAGGTGTGTTGAAAAGCCCGGCAAATGTGTCAAAAAGGCCAGACTAAGGGATACTTATGTCGGAAGAAAAGCAAGCGCCCGGTGTGGCGGATGGTGTGCCGAACTCGGCAGGAGAAGTCAGCGTCGTCACCATTGAAGAGGAGATGCGCCGCAGCTATTTGGACTATTCCATGAGCGTTATTGTCGGGCGCGCCCTGCCGGACATACGCGACGGACTCAAGCCTGTGCACCGGCGTGTGTTGTTTGCCATGCACGAGTTGTCCAACACGCACCAGCGTCCCTACAAAAAGTCAGCGCGCGTGGTGGGTGACGTCATCGGCAAATACCACCCGCACGGGGACCAAGCCGTCTATGACGCTTTGGTACGTATGGCGCAACCCTGGTCCATGCGTTTGCCATTGGTAGACGGGCAGGGGAATTTTGGCTCCGTGGATGGGGATGAGGCGGCGGCCATGCGCTACACTGAAGTACGCATGGAACGCCTTTGCGAGCACATGCTTGCGGACCTCGAGAAGGACACGGTGGATTTTTCACCCAATTATGATGGCCAGGACTTGGAGCCGAACGTATTGCCGGCGCGTTTTCCAAACCTCTTGGTGAATGGCTCCGAAGGTATTGCCGTAGGCATGGCCACCAAAATTCCCCCGCACAATTTAGGGGAGGTGGTGGATGCGGCGGTACACTTGGTGGACAACCCTTCTGCCGACGTATTGGAGTTGATGCATTTTATACAGGGGCCGGATTTTCCGACAGCTGGTTTCATTCTCGGGAGGGAGGGCATACGCAAGGCCTATGAGACGGGGCGCGGCAGTGTTGCCATGCGTGCGAAGACGGACATAGAAGTCCACCCGAAGACAGAGCGCGAAAGCATTGTGGTGACGGAAATACCTTTTCAGGTGAACAAGGCGCGGTTGATTGAGCGCATTGCAGAACTTGTCAACGAGAAGAAGTTGGAAGGCATTTCAGACATACGTGACGAGTCAGACCGCAAAGGCATGCGGGTGGTGATTGAGTTGAAGAGGGATGCTGTTTCGGCCGTTGTCCTCAACAACCTCTATGCCCAGACGCCGCTGCAAAGCTCCTTTGGGGTGGTGATGTTGGCCATTGTTGACGGCCAGCCGCGCATATTGACTTTGAAAGAGGTGCTTGAGCGCTTTTTGTTGCACCGGCGGGAAGTGGTGACGCGCCGAAGCCGTTTTGAGTTGAAGAAAGCCAAGGAGCGTTTGCACATTACAGAAGGGCTTTTGGTTGCGCAGGATGTGATAGACCATGTCATTTCCATTATTCGCGCTTCGCCGGATGTGAAGGAGGCCAAGTGGGGCCTGACGCATGCTTTTTGTGAAGCGCTTTATGAAAACCCGCTGTTTGCGCAGTTGCCGAGACTCGAAACGGAGCATTTGGGGGCGCAAATAGAGATGTTGGTTGCGCGAGCCAGGGAGGTTTTGCCGGACTATTCAGGTTTGTCTTTTGACTATACGGCTTCGGGTTTTTCCGAGGAGCAGGCAACCAACATTTTGGAGATGCGGTTGCAGCGTTTGACGGGGATGCAGAAGGAGGAGCTATTCAAGGAGATGGTGGAACTTTGCAAGACGGTTGCCTACCTTGAAGACATTCTCGGCAACGAGTCCTCGCTGTTGAGGGTTATAAAAACAGAGTTGTTGGAGGTACGCGAGCGCTATGCCGACGAGCGGCGCACAGAAATTATTGCGCAGGCGGGCGAGCTTTCGACGGAGGACCTCATTGCCAACGAGCCCATGGTGGTGACTTTGTCGCATGCGGGCTACATTAAGCGGACGTCGCTTTCCGAATACCGGGCACAGAGGCGTGGTGGCCGGGGGAAGATGGGGGCGACGACGAAGGAAGACGACTTTATTTCCGACGTATTTATTGCCAGCACGCACTCGTTTTTGATGCCGATAACCACGCATGGCAAGCTTTACTGGTTGAAGGTGCACGAGCTTCCATTGGCCTCACGAGCTTCCCGAGGGAAGCCCATTGTCAACTTTTTGCAGTTAGCGGAGGGGGAGAAGTTGGCGCAGGTTTTGGTGGCCAAGGAATTTTCCGACCACCTTTTTGTTTTGTTTGTTTCCAAGAAGGGGACGGTGAAGCGCACGGACTTGTCGGCGTTTTCAAACGTACGCTCCTCCGGCATTATTGCCCTGGGCATTGAGGAAGGCGACGGGCTGGTAGCGGTGAAGTTGACGGACGGGACGAAGGATGTGTTGTTGTCCACGGCGCAAGGACTCAGCATTCGTTTTGCGGAGACAGACGTACGCTCCATGGGGCGGGTGGCCTACGGGGTGAAGGGCATTACTCTGGCCGAGGGGGACGAAGTGGTAGGAGCCGAGGTAGTGGAGAAGGGGGCCACGTTGTTGACGGTAACGGAGCGAGGTTTTGGCAAGCGGACGAAGGAGTCCGAATACCGCCGGCAAGGCCGCGGCGGCAAGGGCATTATTGACATAAAAACCACGGCGAGGAACGGCCAGGTGGTGGGCCTCATTCAGGTGAAGGACGAGGAGGAGGTGATGTTGATGACCAACGCGGGGACACTCATACGCATGGTAGCGAAGGAGATTTCCGTCATTGGCCGCAACACCCAAGGCGTACGCCTGATTGCCTTGGAGGACGAAGAAGAGAAAGTAGCGGGGATTTCGCGCCTACCTGAAATAGCGGAGGAGGGTGGTGTGGCAGAAGGAGAAGACAGTGGGGAGGCCGAAGCCCCCCCGTCCACAGACGAGCCAAGCCCCCCGTCTGCAAGTGAGACTCAGGGCGAGCCCGCATAGGTGGTGCGAGGGGTTTAAGCCACTTAGGTGTTGTTAGCCACTGGCTTAGAACCTGCATTTGGCATGGGGGGGTGGACGCCAAAGGAGGCAGGTGCAGGTGAAGGAAGCATTGTTGAAGAAGGTTTGGGCGAAGAAGTTTTGGATATGTTTTTTTCTATTGGGTGCAGGGGTAGCAGAAGCCAAGGGGGAGGAGCCTTTGTTGAACAAGCGGGGCGAGGCACTGGTGGGGCGGCTGAATTTGAATGAAGCGACGGCGGCGCAGCTGAGCGAGTTGCCCGGCATAGGCCCCGTGCTTGCAGAGCGCATTATACAATGGCGCCAGAAGAAACCCTTCAAACGTATTGAGGATTTATTGCGAGTGAAGGGGGTTGGCCGGAAGCGGTTTATAAAGTGGAAGTCTTTTTTGCATACAGACGGCCCAACGGAGTTGAGGTGGCAGCCCAGGGAGTGAGGCAAGAGGGTGTTGTGGTGGGGTTGCCACAGGTACCCGGGGGGAGGGGCGGGTATACACAACAAGGTGAGGGAGTTTCGGCTATTCATATTTGGCAGGTTTTGTGCTAATGGGTTTTGGGGAGTGCCCACAGCAGTATGAGGTGGAGGGGGTTATTAGTGCGTTGAAATAATTGAAGAAGGGAAATAAGACGCACAAGGTGTAAACCAATGCAGCCGATTTCCTGACATTTTGCTAAAGAAAAGCGAAGATTATTTTAAATTTTTCCCTGACTGTGCTGCAGAGACAGGCATTAGCGTGAGCGATGGCAACTGAAACTGAGAAGCAACCTGAGGTGCTGGCCCTTGGGCCAGAGTTGCGTTTAATAGACAGGCGAGCCTTTGTAGGCTTTCCCTCCATGGAGTTTGCGCCGGGCATTCACATTTTGGATTTTGCGTTGCAGATTCCGGAGATGAGTTTCCCGTTGAACATTACGGGTGGGGTAGCGCGTTTCCAGAAGAAGAAGCTGCATTTTGGGTATTTGACATTGCAAATAGACGCGCAGGTGGTGTTGCGTCGGTTGCAGGAGTTATTGCCGCTGCTTTCGGGCATAAAGGGTTTTTCGCTGGATTTTCGCAATGGTTTTATAGAGGGGCAAGGTTGGTTGAATGCCGTCCCCTTTACATTGAAGATTGCCTTTGACGGTGATGGGGAGACGCTGGCTGTTTATTTTTATGACTTTCGTCTTTATGCCTATGCGGCGATGCCTGTACCACGTTTAGCGGTGCAACTGGTAGAGGCCATAGAGGCTTCCGGCATGTTGCCGGAGGTTTGTTTGCAGGGGGTGCATGGGTTTACGACGCGTATATTGCCTGGTTTGGTGGAGAGGGCGGCGGTTTCTCGGGGTTACCGTATTCCCTCATTGGAGATGGCGCGGGTAGCGGAGGCCAGTGTAGACGCGAGGGGAATTCGGCTGAAGTTTTCGGCGGGGGGGATGCCGCCCCTTGTATTACCAGACGAGTCCCTGTTGTTGAACCTTGAAGGTGCGCGTGCTTTTGCGGATGCAGAGCGTTTGTTGGCCGGTGGCCGGTTGGATGAGGCGCGCAATGCCTATTTGAAGCTTGGCGATGCGATGGAGGCACACCCTTTTGCGGTGGAGCGTTTGTTGAGTTTAATGGCAGCCGAGACTCAGGCGCATGAATTTGCTTTGGACTTAACGCAGTCCCTGTTGCGCCGGAGGCCGCAGTCCGCGACGGCCCTATGGACAGAAGCTGTCATTCACGAAAAGCGTGGTGAGGTTGTGCAGGCGGGGGAGTGTTTTTTGAAGTTGTGCCAGTTGGCCCGAAAGAACGGGGAGGAGACTTCGGCTTTTTTTGCAGCGACGGCAGCTGTGCGTTTGTGCAAGGAGCAGGCGCCGCAGGTAGCGGTTGCTGCTTTGCATGAAGCCTTAGGGGTACGCCCAGACCACGTACCCTCGTTGAGAGCCTTGGCAGAGTCTTGCGACATAGCAGAAGACAGGGCCGGCGCCATACGTGCCTACCGGCGCCTTGCAGCGCTTTCGCGTGACAGTGTTGAAGTGGCGCATGCGCACACGCACCTGGCCAGGCTTTGCGCCATGTCCTCAGAAGAATTGGCTGGAGCCAGGTTACATTGTGAAGCAGCGCTGCGTATTTTGCCTGACCACCCGGAGGCTCTCCTACGCCTTGGGCAATTGTGTTTCCAAGGGGACGAGCATTTGCGGGCACTCAAGACATTGGACCGGCTGCGTCAGGTGGCCTTGTTGCGCCACGACATTCCGCTTGTAGGCGAAGCCAACATATGGGCAGGGAAGGTTTGGGAGGAGGGCCTCAAGCAGCCGGAGAATGCACTGCTTCGCTACCGTGAGGCGGTTTCGCTTTTGCCAAATTCTGCACAAGCCCTGTTGAGCCAGGGGCGCGTAGCCGAGGTTTTGGGACATTTTCCAGAGGCCCTGACGGCATACCAGCAGGCCATTGAGTTGGTAGGCCCTTCACCGCAGTTGAAGGAAAACCGGAGGATGGCTTCGCATGCGCACCGTGCGCTGGCGCACCTTTACCAGGCGCGAATGGAAAACCCGGGGCTTGCGCAAACACATTTGGAGGCAGCACTCTTTTTGGAGCCGTCGGATGTGTCTTTGCTTGAGGAGTTGTTGCCGAAACTCCGCAATGCCGGCAAGTTGGCAGAGCTTGCGGATTTGTGTGAGCGTGCTGTCTCCTTTGTCAGCGCCCCGCAGAAGCGGACGGAACTTTTGTTGGAGGCGGCAGAGCTTTACCGTGGACCTTTGAGCAACCCCGAGCGCGCCCTCAAGTTGCTTTTGACGGCGTTTGATATGATGCCGACGCACCGCCCTATTTTGGAGGCTTTGTTGTCGCTGGCGGAGGCGATGCAAAACAGTGCATTGGTTTGCAAGGTGCTGCGGAATTTGGTGTTGCAAGAGGCAGATACCCGGAAGAAGGTTTTGTTGCACCGACGTTTGGCCATTTCCGCGAAGGTTGCGGGAGATTTTCCTCTGGCCATTGCCTCTTTGAATGCGGTGCTCCAAGAAGAGCCTGAGGATGTGGTATTGCTTGGAGAACTCAGCCATTTACTTCGTTTGCAGCATGACATGTCTGCACTGGTTGTCGTTTTGGAAAAGCGTGGGGACATTGCGTTTCGTCAGGGAGACAAGTCCATGGCAACGCAGGCTTTTCGAGAGTTGTCCTCTGTTTTCGAAGCCAAACTGGGCCGCAAGAAAGAAGCCTTGGAAGTGCTTCAAAAGGTGGCTTTTTGGACCAAAGAGCCGGGCAGTCTTTCAGAGTTGGTTGAATTGGCATGGAGGTGTGAGCGGGCGGATGTAGCCAAAGAAGCTTTGGAGACATGGCTTGCGCTCCCTTCCTCGGCGAACAAACCGGAGCAAATTGCCAAAATACGTGCGCAATTAGGGAAGGCCTATGAAGGGTTGGGGGACAAAGAGGCTGCCAAGCAGTGTTATGCAGAGGCTTTTGTGTACCGGCGCTTGGATGATGAGTTGGCCAGCAAGCTGGAAGCCATGTTGCGCAACCAAGCTTCCTATGTTGAGTTGGCTGAGTTTTGGAACCAGCGAGCACAAGCTTTGGGTGGAGCAGGCCGTATTCGCGAAGCGTCCTTATTTTATTTCCAAAGTGCGCAGCAGCTTTTGGATTTGTCTCAAAGTGTGTTGGCAATGCAGCGTTTGCAGGCGGCCGTTGAGGTGGCGCCGAACAGCCCGGAGGCGGCCTATGCTTTGGAGCAGATGGCGAGGATGGCCCAAGGCAGTGGCGAGACTCAAGAAGCCGCGCGGCTTTGGGCCGAGTGCGCTGCTTGTACCACGGAGCCCACGAGGGCTGCTGAAAGCTACTGGGCTGCTGCTCAGCTGAAAGTTGGAGAACCTGAGGAAATAGAGCTTTTGACGAAAGCTATTGCCTGCAATGGCTTGTTGTTGGCTGCCAGACTCAGAAGAAGCCTGTTGGAGCAGAAGGTGGAGCCGGCTGTTGTTTTGGAGGACTGTGAAATTTTGTTGGGCGCCACAGAACAAGAGCGCGCTTTTTTGGCCATAGACCGCATTGGAGTTGCCAGACGTGCTGCTTTTTGTGCGCATGCGCTTTCTCAAAGCAAGAGGGCGGCTGAGCTGGTTGAAATATGCTTGCCCTACGTTTCGCAAGACGTTGAGTTGTTGAGAATGGCCGTGTCGCTTTTTCAGGTGACGGGAAATGTTTCTGCTGAAGTTGAATGCCTGGAAAAGTTATGGCCGTTGGTGTCTCAAGAAGAGTCCAAAGTGGTGCGGCGCAAATACATTGAGGTGTCGCTTTCACTGGGGGTGAAGGCGTCTATTGTTGAGTTGTTGCGTCAGGCTTTTTTTGAAGAAGCAGAAGATGCTTGGGCGCCACAACTGCTTTGGAGATATGCTCGCGATGAAGCGGCTGACTCAGAGAAAATACTTTGGCTAGAAGCGCTCATTCGCTGCTCCTTTGGGGAGCAGAAAGCCTCTTGGTTTTGGGAGCGAGCAAACCTCTATACGGCCATGGGTGACTTCGCAAAAACCAAAGAGGATTTGCGGCAAGTCAGCGCCTTGTTGGTTTCGCCTCCTGAGAAACTTTGGGTACAACTTGCAGGGATTGAGTGTGAGCTTGGAGCATTTGGCGAAGAGTTGGCATGTTGGAAACGAGTTGTAGATGCAGGAATGACAGACAGTGTTGTCCTGCAGAAGGCGGCAGACCGGGTGGTTGTGTTGGCACAAATGCCTCAAGCTGTTTGGAACATGCAGGCTTGGGAACTTGCGCTCAACTTGCCCATTTCAGAAGCGCTACGCTCTCAGGCTTGGATGTGTTTGGCACGGAAAAAGGCTGAAGAAGGAGATGTTGTTGCTGCGGAGGAGGCTTTTGCCCAAGCGGCACAGCAGGGCCCCAATGTGTTGCGGGTCGAAGCCCTGCTGGCGCGTGCCCAGTCCTTGGAAGCAAGGAACATGCTTGTAGAGGCAGGCCAGGCGTTTGATGCGGTTTTGGCATTGTCTCCCTCCAATAAAACAGCGATGGACGGTTATAAACGCTGTTTGAAAGAGGTTGGCGACTTTGAGAATTTGTCTGAGGTACTTTCCACAGAAGCGCTGCGTGCGCCGAAGGCGCAAGCGGCGCTGCTTTATGAAGAGTTGGCCCATATTTATTTGGACAAACTGAGTTGGCCGACTCCGGGAGAGGCGGCGCTCCGAAGAGCCATTGTGTTGGGAAATTCAAGCCAAGCCTTGCGGGTTACGTTGGCGGAGCTTTTGGCCCAAAAGAATGAATTCCAAGAGGCCATTGGTTTTTTAGAAGCAGCGGCCAAAACAGCTTCCCCCACTCAAGCGGCAAATTTATTGAGGTATGCGGCGAAGTGGGCGCAGAAGTTGGGTGACGATGGCAGAGAATTGCATTTGTTGAGGGAGGCGCAAAAACTTCATTCTGCTGAAGGGGAGGAGTTGAGTCGTTTTGCGCAACTGCTTTATTTCAAAGGTGCAGTAGGGGAAGCTTTGCCTGTTGTCAGGCAGTGGGCCCATGCTTTGGATGCGTCTGCATTTCCCGAAGAAAGCCAGAAGGCCAAACTCTATTTGGCGGATGTTTTGGAGACGGCTGGGGAGCTAGAGGAGGCAAGGCTTGTTTTGGAAGGCATTTTGGCCTCTTCGCCGCAATGTTTGCCGGCGCTCAACAAGATGGTGGCATTGCTTGCTGCTGGGAAGACGGAAGCCGGGATGGTTTTTTGGTGCAAGCATTTTGAGCGGCAGGCGATGGGGGAGAGTTTTTTGGGCCAAACATTGGCATTTGCGCGCCAGGCTTTTGTTGAATTTCAGAATGCGTCTTTGGGTGAAAGTTTGTTTTTGTTGGCAGAGAAAACAGCCGAAGACATACGTGGCTTGCAAGAGGAGCATGTAGCGTTGCTTCGTCCGCTCAACCAGCCGGAGTTTGCAGCCAGGCATTTGAACAAGCTTGCGTTGTTGCGTTTAGGGGCGGGGGATATTCAAGGTGCGTTGGAGGCATGGGAAGAAGAAATAGGTGCGCAGGAGGCATTGGGGAACACCCATGAAGTTTTGCGTACGCTTCAGGCCATGGCTGAGCTTTGTGGGGGCGAGGGGAGAAACCAGGAAGCTGCGAAAATTTATATTCGGCAAGCGCGTTTGGTTATAGAGAAGCAGGAGGCTTGGCAAGGGGCCTTGGGCTATTTGGAGGCGGCATGGAGGCATTCAGCGCAGTGGGAGGTTGCTGATTTTGGGCGCAAGACAGCCCAGAGGGTGGAGCAAGCAGAGGCCAAGGTATTGTGGCAGTTACGTTGTATAGAAAGCGCGCCGGAGAAGGAGGAGAAGGCGAAGTCTCTGGTAGCGCTTGCAGACATTTACCAGGGGCTTTGGGATTTCGACAAGCAGCAAGAAACCCTCAAGGCGGCCCTTGAGTTACATCCCCGTTTTGAGTTGGCAGAGCAGCGTCTTTTGGTACTTTGGGAAAGCCAAAACCGTCAAGAAGAGGCGGCCATTTATTTTGAAACGTTGGCTGTTTCGTTGGTTGGAGGTGAGCGAGCTTCCTTGCTTATGCGGGCGGCAGAGATATGGGAGGGGAAACCCGGTTATGAAGCCCAGGCTGTTTCGGCTTTGTTGGCTGCGCGTATTGCTGCGCCTGAAGACGTGGATTTGTTGTTGTGCATTGCGGACAAACTTCACAAGTTAGGGTGCTACAACGAGGCGGCGGAGTTTGACGAGAGTTTGCTCAAGCAAAGTCCGTTGCATTCTGTTTTTGAGAGGCACTGTGAATTTTTGAGAGGGCGAGGGGAGTGGCTAAGCTTAGCCAATTTATTGGTACGTCGAGCCAAAGTAGAGCCTTCGGAACAGGGGCTGGTGAGGTTTTTGGAGGCGGCGGACATTTTTGAGCAACTGGCTGAGGGGCAGGAAGCGGCGCGATGTGAGCAGCTTGCTTTTGAGATACACCCGGAAGATGACCGTGCTTTTTTGAGGCTAAAGAAGCGTTTTGAGCAAAATCCTCTCAAGCTTTCCACCCTATTAGCGGAGCGAGCGGAGCATTCTGAGGAAAGAGAAGCGCTTTCGCTCCTAAGGGAGCGGGCATTGGTTTTGATGAAGGCGGAGGATTGGGTGGGGGCGGCATTTGCATATGACGGGTTACTTGAGAGGGTGCCCGAGGACTTGGAGAGTTTGCGTGCTCGAGCCGAGTTGGCATTTCGGTCTGGAGGTGCCCAAGCGGCCAAGCCTTTTGACATGCGTTTGTTGCGGATAGAAGACTCGGGGCTAAGTGCGCAGGAGCAGGCTGGGCTTTGGTTTCGTATTTCTCAAGCGGCGATGGAGGGAGAGGGTTTTGTTGAAGCGGAGAATGCGTTGAAGCGGGTATGGCAGCTTGCGCCTGAGAGTCATTTTGGCAAAGCGGCGTTGTCTGGGTTGGATGCGGTTTATGTCCAGCGAGGGGACCTAGAAAACCTCTATGGTGTTCGCCTACAAGCAGCGCAAATGGCGCAAGGTGAAGAAGCGTTTACGCTTTTGGAGGTGGCCTCGAAGATGGAGGGCCTCAAGGACAAAGGGCTTGCTGCTTTGCAGTTGTTGTTTGGTTTGGCGCCCACGGACGAGGGGGTTTTCAACCGTATAGTGGCGGTACTGTCTGAGATGGGGGTGTTAGAAGAGGAGCTTCGTTTACGGGAGCGTTATGCGCATGCTGTTGGAGGGGGGAAGGGGGCCCAAGCTCTGGTAGACGCGGCGGTGTTGCTCAAAGACGACTGGGGGCGGAGTTTGTCTTTGCTTGACAAGGCGCTTTCCCTGGACAGCCGGAGTTTGGCAGCGTTGCAGGCGAAGGCACAAGCGAGCAGGCGAAACAAGGACTGGGCATCGCTTGGGGAAGTGTTACCCATATGGACTCAGCATTCTCCCAAGGAATGGCTACCGGAAATTTATCAAACGTGGATGGAGTTAGCGGAGGGGAGGGAGCACCAAGGGGACATGGAGGGGGCCATAGAGGCGTTTGAGTTTTTGAGCGCAAAGGCAGAAGAAGTATTTTCATTAAAAGCTTTGGATGGTTTGGAGCGCATATGGAAGGAGCAAGGCAACCTCCGAGGTTTGTCGCAGATATTGTTAAAGCGTGCTGCGAAGACAACAGGAGAGGCGGCTTCCAAACTGTTGTTGGAAGCAGCGCAAGGGTTTCAAAACTCAGGGGCCTTTGAAGAAGCGTTGAATGCAGCGAGTGCCTCTTTGGTTTTGCGGCCGACGACGAAGGGTTGGCTTTTGGTTGCGCAAGTCAACCGCTCGCTGAGGCGTTTTTTGGAAGCAGCGAATGCCTGGAAGAGTGCTGCTGAGATGGTGAGTGGAGATTTAAGGGCGCGCTGGTGGCTTCATGCGGCGGATGCGATGGAGCAGTCGGGGGACTTAGATGGGGCTGCGCAGTTGCTTTCCCAAACGCGCAAAGAGTTTCCAAACATGCTTCCTGACGGTTTGTGGACACAGCGAATGTTGCGCTTGGCGACAGCCTTTTTTGAAAGCAACTGTTTTCGGCAAGCGTCCGAGATTGTGTCGCAATTTCCGGACCATCCCGAGATACAAAAGTTGCGTGTGCAGTTGAATTTTGAAAATTTTTCTGCAGTCGAGCCTGCGCAACCTACTGAGGAGGCAGAGTTTGATGGGGAGAAAACGCAATTCATTAAAATGCAGCCCATAGGGGGTGGAATAACACCACAGCCCATGGAGAACGAGTTGGCGCAATTCATGGAGGATGAATTGACGCAGTCTTTTTCAGATGAATTCATGCAGTCCATAGAAGATGAGTTGGCGCAACCTGTTGCGGATGAGTTGGCGCAAACCGTTAGGGATGAACCGATACAACCCATAGTGAGCGAGTCAACGCAATTCATTGCAGGCAAATTGTCAAACGCTCTTGCGAATGCGGAGCTAACTCTCGTTTTCGAATATGGCTGGAAGTTTCTTGAAATAGGAGAGAAGCCGCCGTTGGTTTTGACAAAGAGCCTTTTGGATTTTTGTGAGAGAACCTCGTTGCCGGAGATGAAGGATTTATGGGTTGCCGCGCAGCTAAGGCTTTTGAGGGAGAGTTGGGCAGAGGCGGAGACGTGGAGGGCGCTGTCCTTTAGGTTTCGCGAGCGGGAGGAGGGCAAGTTTTCGAGTTGGGCACATGAGTTGGCCTCGGTGTTAAGCTCATCCGTGGAGCCTTCGGCCATGCTGTTAGGAGCCATTAAATTACCCATACAATACAATGCGGTATTGCCTCCTCCGGACGATGCTGTGTTGTTGACAGAGTCCTCCCTGCCCAGAATTTACCAAGCCCTTCGCAACGTTGTTTTGCAGTTGGGTGGCCAGGAGTTGGTTTTGGTGATGGATGCCAAGGGTGGGTTTGAAGCTTGGTTGGCAACGGGCAATGTGTTGGTTTTTGGACAAGAGGCGTTGGCTTGTTTTGGTTTGGCGGAGCTGGGCTATTTGACGGCATTGGCTCTTGTGTTGTCAGGGCGGTGTGACTTGTCCATAGAAAGTGAAACTTGGCTGTTGTCCGTCCAGGAGGCGTTTGTGGCCTACCCATCGGTTATGGCTGCAGGCCGCGTACTTGCTGCGCTTGAGGGGGAAAATACGAAATTTGCCTCTCGTGAGCCTGGGGAGAGGCTGAAAACCAGTGCAGCATTTAAGGGTATTGTTGACCACATATTGAATGTCCTTTGGCAATGGGCTTTGTCGCAGAGAAGCATTGTATGAAATTGCTCTGCTCTGCTGCTTTGTTATTGGGGTTGGCATGCACGGCCCCATTGCCTGGGGTGGTGGATGTGGGGTTGTTTGACTTTTCCGCCTCCGCTGTTTTGATTGAGGCAGAATGCCGGCCAGATATGGCCGATGAGAGCGGTTTTAGGTTTAAAGGGCGGTTTCGTTTGGAAAGCAACCTTTCCGACGGTTATTTCATTTATGGCAGCATTCACCGTGCAGCTCAGTTTGATGGGCAAAACATGGTTTCTGTCTATGTGGCGGAGCGTAGTTTTGTGTCCGGGTGTGAAGTTTGCAATATAGACGTGGTTGAAACATTGAATGTGGTGTTGTTGAGCAAAACGCAGAACGAGCTACTGGATGGCCAATGTCCACGCCGTGCTTGGGTGGAAGGTATTTTTGCGGAGGGAGGAGGAAGCGAGCCTTTTGTTGGGTTTGCTCCAAATGAGTTGGAAGCGGCGCATGCATGTGGGGTTGCCTTGAGAGAAGGCATTCCTGTTGCTGATGGGGAAAGCATTTCCCTTCCTGGCCTCATTCAGGATGGTTTTGACGCAGTGCGTGCGTGTGGAACTTTGGTTGCGCATATGGTGGCAACCCCTGCTGAACAGGGCTGTCCGGAGGATTGCTATAAGGAGGATGTTGTCTATTACATAGAAGGAATTCGCAAAGAATGAAGAAGGCGATTGTTCTTTTCTCCGGGGGGTTGGACTCGACAACGTGTTTGGCCATTGCGCGTGCGCAGGGGTTTTCGCCTTGGTGTCTCACCATTGACTATGGGCAGAGGCATGCAGTTGAGCTAAAGGCAGCGGAGAGGATTGCGGCTTTTTGGGGGGTACCTTTGCGTATTTTGCATTGCTCACTCCGAGAGATGGGGGGCTCAGCCCTCACCTCGGAACTTCCCGTACCCATGGAGGAGCCGTCTCAGGGAGAGCGTATTCCCCTCACTTATGTCCCCGCGCGCAACACCATTTTTCTTGCATTGGCCTTAGGGTTTGCGGAGGTGGAGGGGGCGCAGGACATTTTTTTGGGGATTAACGCGGTAGACTACAGTGGTTACCCGGACTGCAGGCCGGAGTTTGTTTCGGCCTTTGAAGTGCTGGCTCAGCTTGCCACCAAAGCAGGTGTTGAAGGTACGCGTTTTCACATTCACACGCCCTTGGCGGGTTTGTCCAAGGCACAAATTATTCAAAGAGGGGTTGAGCTTGGGGTAGACCATTCCATGACGCACAGTTGTTATGCGCCGTCCATTCGTGGGTTAGCGTGTGGGCAATGCGAGAGTTGTCGTTTGAGGAGGCGTGGTTTTTTGCAGGCGGGGGTGGTGGACTCAACGAGGTATGAGGGGTGAGGACTTTATTTGTTGTGTTGATGGGTTTTTCGTTATGGGGTGTGGCGGAGCCTTTGGTGGATGTGGCAGAGCACATACCCAGTGCCGTGATAGAGTTGCGTTATGCGCGAGAGGACAATTTTCTCGGCCGTGCACTCTACCCTCCGGGGGCGCGATGTTTGTTACGCAAGAGTGTGGCCAAGCGCCTTTCTCGTGTAGCGGAGCGTTTGTCCAAGGAGGGGGTGAGACTCAAGCTTTGGGACTGCTACCGGCCTTTGGCGGTACAAAAAGAAATGTGGAAACTTTTTCCAAGGCCTGGGTTTGTAGCGAACCCCCAAACAGGCTCCCACCACAACCGAGGTGCAGCCGTGGATTTGACGCTGGCAAACGCCGAAGGTATTGAGCTTGAGATGCCGACGCCTTTTGACGAGTTTAGCCCCAGGGCGCGCCAAGGTGCCCGTGAGGGTATTTCAAAGGCAGCCATTCACAACCGCGACAAGCTGAAAGCAGCCATGGAGTTAGAGGGTTTTGTCGCCAACCGGAAGGAGTGGTGGCATTTTGAAGCGGAGGATGCGCGTCGCTTCAAAATGCTGGAACAAGCCCCCTTGGCCAAGGAGCCAAGCTTTTCAGCCATTATTTTTCGCGGCGGCGTTTTGAAGGTTGCAGGATGCTCGGCGTTTTTTTGGCGCAGGCGTTTTTGTTAAAGGCGAGGGTTTTTTGGGCTTCAACCAAGTTGTTGCGGGACTCTGGGACAGTGTTGCTTGCTGCGTTGGCGGCAGCCTCCCAGCGAGAGTCCACGGAGCGAAGCCTTGCGGCAATGTCTGCGATGCGTTTGTCCAACTCAAATTTTTCTTCTATAGTGGCAACCCATGCTTCGTCGGCTTTCATGAGGGTTTCGCAGCTTATATTTAAGTCCTTAGGGGCGGTGCTGAGGCGTGCTTTATGTTTAGAAAGCAGTTGGTTATATATTGTGCTGGCTTGAACTCTCTCACCTGAGCGCAAAGCATGAATGGAGGCATTTTGCGTACGCAAGCCGTCCGCGTGCAGAAACTGCAACTCCAACCTAGCCTCAGCGGGGAAGTCTTTTACCGTAGAGTTGATGAATTGCAGAGGGACACGCTCCAACACCAACTCGCCGCGCGAGGCTTGAAGTTTCAGTTTTGAAATTTCCGGCATGAGGCAAGCGATTATTGCATTGTTGTTGGGGTTGTTGCTGGTGAGGGAGATTTTGGCAGGTTGTCTGGTAGACACAGTTAATGCCATGGACACTTCAGCAATGCCCACATTTTTCATAGAGGCGAAGCAGTGACAGGCTTTGCCGATGGCCAGGCGCACATGCCCGACGACGTCAGAAACTTCGCTGATACCGAAGGTAACTTGTGGGGAGTTGGCAGGGTAGTTGATGACAATACTGGCAACTCGCTCCGTTTCTTCTGGAGGGAGCTGTTGAAATTGCAGGGGGGCGAGGGCGGCCTCTATACAGGCGACACCTGAGGGGCTGAGGTTTTCTCCTTGGACGGTGTGAAGTGTGGTTTGGCTACTGACGGAGGTACTCAGTTTGACGTGGGTATTTTGGTTGCCTTGGCGGTTTTGAGGGGGCACAAAGCACTCGAGGATGGCTGGTTGGACAGAAAGTATTCCTCCGAAAATACTTTCCTCGTTGGTGATTTCAGAGACGAGGCCTGAAGGTTTTTGACAAGAAGCCACGTCAAAGTGCACGAGGTTTTCAACTTTTTGGCGAGAGATGGAGGGTGTCCCCTGTGCTGTTTTTTGGGAGGCACAACTTGCTGACAAAACCATTGGCGCAACAAGCAGCATTCCTGTCCAATTTAAAAAACGAGTTTTCATGCCAGTCCTCAAGAAATGCGGGTGGGGCGCCTTTTGGAGCTCTGGCCCCAGGTTAGACGCAAAAGGTATTTTTTGCCTAGAACAGATTAGCTAAAACAGTTTGAGAAGGTATAGCACCGGGATACCGAGAGCAAGCAAGGCCTCTCCCACAATAAGCCCGGATGCGAGGGGCACGCAAAGTGCTGTTTCCTGTTGAGGGTACAGTTGTTTCCACACATATTGACAAGCCCCCCCCAACACCATGGGCAATACATATTGAGCTGGGATGAGGAAGCCCAAAGCCAGGCTTGTAGCGGAGGGGAGGTTGTTGGAGGTATATTTTTGGAGGAGGGTGAGGGAGACGCCCAGCAGGGCGCCCAGGAAGAAGGCATGCAAGGCATAGGGTGGGAGAAGTTGAATACCGCCCAACAGCAACTCAGCGAAGCCGGCCCATTTGACGCTGATGGGGGAGGTAAGTCCCGCTCCGGAGGAATGAAGCAACTCTTGGGAGAGGCCGAATTTATTGGGCCCAATACCATGTTGGGCCCGAAGCAAAGGATAGACGATGGAGATGGCCAAAGCGCCCACAGGTGTTGCCAAAAGTTGCATGAATGTCAGCGTGCGGTTGTTGGCGCCTACAATTTTTCCTGCGCGGTAGTCCTGCATGAGGTGCTCGCCGCCGCCTGCGATACTGCCTGACATACCAGAGGCCACCATGTTGGTAGCGATGGAATGGGGAGAGAAGAGTGCAAAAAGTGCCTGGACAAGGTTGGCCATGACAGAAATGGGTGCCCAGTTGGTTTCGCCCAGGACGCGAGTCCCCACCAACATGAGCAGGACAGAAATGCCTATGGCCAAAGCAGACTCCCAGAAGGCCACACCGAAGAAGAAATACTGAGCCACGGCCAAAGTGCTGGCCAACCCCAGGGAGCCGACAAAAACCCAGGAGAGGGGCACCTCATGGCATGCAGAGAGGGGCGCCCTGGAGAGCTCTCTGAAGGTGTTGGCAAGTTTTGGGGCATGCAACAGCAGAGCTGTTATTCCGCCAGACACCATAAGTCCCGTAGCTGGCCACATGGTCCACTTCAAAGTTTCGGCAAAAGTGGCGGATGGAATCCACCCTTGCCGGAGCAAGACAAAAGGCAGCACAAACCAGCCCAACAGGGCGCCTATGCCCATAGCAGAGGTGACGCGTAGGCCGATGATGAGGCCTGAGCCGAAAGAGAGGGAGCTGAAGGCGAAGCCGACGTTGAGGGATTTCAGTGTGCTTCCGAAGAACAGTGTTTCAGGAATCCACGCAGGTTTACCGTCGCGAAACCATGTGGACAGAACGCCCAGGCCTCCTCCAACCCCAAGCATGCGTAACTTGTTTTTGGCTTGAAGGCTGCCCTCGTCCAATATTTTGAGAGTTTCTCCTGCGGCAATTCCATCCGGGAAGGGCAGGTTTTCTTCGTCAATAAAGTGTTTTCGCAAAGGCACCGCAAGCAACACGCCCAGCATGCCGGCCAAAGTCATCCAAATGAAGACTTGTAGAGGTGTTGGGGAGAGGTGGAAGCCCAACTCAGGTTTTGAGTTGAGCAAGTCAAAGGCCGCCAATACCACGCACATGAAGGCGGATTGCGCAGAGGCGGTGCCAGCGGTTTGCACCAAATTATATTCTCGGCAGTTGCTGGTTTTGCCGGTGAGGAGAGCAATGCCTTGCAAGAAGAGGAAAGCCAAAAAAGCGCTGACAACAGAAATGGTAGGGCCAAAGCCGATTTTCAAAACAATATAGGGATAGGCGCAGCCAATGAGTGCTGCGACGAGAAGGCCAACGGCGACACTGCGCAAGTTGAACTCAGAATGAGAAGTGGCCATGGTGTTTGTATAGCTGCAAAGGCCCAAGGCCGCGTACAACATGCAACCCAAAGCCCACAAAGTGGCGAGCGCAATTGGAAAGCAAACGGGAGGCTTTGGCTCCAAAACTCAGCGTATGAGAAGGACAAAGCTCAGGCGCAAGGTGCCTTTTCAAAAAAAAGTGCAAAAAAATATAAAGAAAAAACAGCAAGTTAGGATTTTTTCGAAAAACAACTTCGTTTTGCCTTGACTTGGCGCATAATATGCTTCATGTAGGGATAAGCAGTGCATTCGAGCTGAACTGGTTTCCCCCCACCATTTCAGCAGTCTCGCTGCATTTCAGACGTATCCGCGGCCTGGTGCTTTGCATCGGGCCGCCTTCTTTTTTCCGGCAAAGAGCGCGTGTGGGTTTATTTTCCACGTATGAGAAGGCCCTCGGGTTTCGCTTTGGGAGGGGGGGGGCGCCTGGGAATTTTTCTGAGGGTGGTTTGGTTTTCAGTTGGGGGCAAACAAAGCTGCTTGACGCAACCAGTCCAACAATGGGCCTGGAAGGAGGCCCAGCAAGACGACGGCTACAGCTGAGGCAGCCAGGACAAACTCTGTGGACCAGTGGCGAGCCCCCATTTCTGTTTCAGGGGAGGGTTTCATGTACATATAAACAATGACGCGCAAATAATAATACATGCCTGCCGCACTGGCCAGGACACCCAGAACAGACAGGCCGATAAGTCCTGCGCTGATACCTGCCTTAAACAGATAGAGTTTCCCCAAAAAGCCGATGGTTGACGGAATGCCTCCCATAGAAAACATGAACAGAGCCATTGCCAAGGCCCAACCTGGACGTCGTGTTGCAAGCCCAGAGAGTTTGTTCAAATCCCAAGCGTCAGCTGCACCATCGTCTTCGCGTTTCTCTATAGCGGCGAGGACTCCGAAGGCCCCAACAACGGTGATGGCATAGGAGAGCAGGTAGAAAAGAATGCCTTGCAAAGCCATGGGGCGCAACGTTTCGGCTGTTGGGTTGGCAACGTTGGTGGCGCTGAGCACACCGACGTCGTTGCCCAGGTGGTTTGCGGTGAACAGGGCTGCGACGCCAATGAGGATATAGCCTGCGTGCGCAATAGAAGAATAGGCGAGCATGCGTTTGACGTTGCGTTGAGCAATGGCCAGGAGGTTGCCAACCACCATAGTAATGGCGGCCAGGAAACTCAAGAGGTGCAAGAACACGACGGAGCTGTCGCCCACATGGAGAACGACGCGCACCAAAGCCACGAAAGCTGCGGCCTTAATGCCGGCACTCATGAGTGCCGTAACAGGTGTAGGGGCGCCTTCATAAACATCAGGTGTCCACATATGCAAAGGCACTGCTGCAATTTTGAAAGAAAGCCCTGCCAGAACCAAAATGAGTCCAGGCCAAGTGAGCCATGGAGTGTCTTCAAGGGCTTTGGGGAGTTGATGGTGCAGCATGTCCAACTGGGTGGTACCGGTGGCTCCATAGAGGAGGGCGACGCCATAAATGAGGATGGCCGAAGCGAAGGCGCCCAGGATGAAATATTTGAAGCCTGCTTCCACAGAGCGACTGCTGCGGCGCCAGAAAGCTGCCAAAGCATAGGTAGCCAGAGACATAAGCTCCAGGTTGACGAACAGGGTAATAAACTCATTAGAGACGGCGAGGAGACTCATGCCTGCAGCGGAGAACAACAACAAACCATAAAACTCGCCACGCTCCGCATTGCGTTGGCGGAAAAAGCCAAAAGCCAGCAGCGAAGACATGCCTGCGGCAAAGCAGGCGATGAGGGTTATCCAACTGGAAAACCCGTCCATAACGCCGCGCCCATCCAGGATGAGTCCAACGGGAAGTTGTGTGTTTTGAAAAGCCAAAAAGCCCGCAACAACCGAAGCGACTGCTGCAAGGATGGCCTGATAGCTGCGCGACTTCGAAACCGAAAAGGCTTCTGAGAGCATGAGCAACATGGCCGTGACGGCGAGAATAGCAGCAGGCAACAGAGGCTGGAATTCCAGGAGGCTAAAGCTTGGGAGAGAGGCAGTGGAAGCTGGCATAGTGGAAAGCATGGAGGAGGCCAGGCTGGGAGAAGCACTCATTGTCGCTCTCCTGGTTGGTTAAGGGGTTGAGAATCATCCACTTGTGCTTGTGCTAGCTTTGGGGTGGGCAATTCGCGGACATGCATTCGAAGGAGCTCTCTCGCTGTATTGCTTTCAGGGTTGGGCTTTGCTTGGTGCACCCGTGCCACATAGCGTTTCACAGAAGGAGAAAGCACTTCCAAAATAGGTTGAGGCTTGAGGCCCATGACGAAGACGAGAAGCACCAGCGGCAGCGCGGTGACAAACTCGCGGAAGCGGAGGTCTTTCAAACCTGCATTGGCTTGTTGTGTGACAGGGCCGAAGAAAACGCGCTGTACCACCCATAGCATATAGGCCGCGCCGAAAATAACGCCCGTAGTTGCAAGAATACCTGCCCACAGAGGCAAGTTGCTTTTGAAGGTACCCAGCAGGACCAGAAACTCACCCACAAACCCGTTGGTGCCAGGTACTGCAATGGAGGAGAAGGTGATGATGAGGAAGAAGACAGTGAAGATGGGCATGGCCTTGGCGATACCGCCATAGTCCGTCATGTTACGCAGGTGGCGACGCTCATAGAGCATACCGAACAGCAAGAAGAGTGCGCCCGTAGAAACGCCGTGGTTGAGCATTTGATAGGCTGCGCCCATGGTACCTTCTGCTTGGAAAGTCAGCATACCCAGCATGCAAAAGCCCATGTGAGAGACGGAGCTATAGGCGATGAGTTTTTTGATGTCTTTTTGTGCCAGGCACATGAGCGCGCCATAGACGATGCCGATGAGCGACAAGGCGACGAGGACGTTTTGATAGGCCCATGCCTGAGCAGGAAACAGGGGCATGGCATAGCGCCAGAAACCGAAAGTCCCCATTTTGAGCAGGACGCCTGCCAAAACCATGGAGCCTGCAACCGGTGCCTGCACGTGGGCGTCTGGCAGCCAGGTGTGCACAGGAAACATGGGGACTTTAATAGCAAAGGCCAAAGCGAAGGCCCCAAACATCCACGGCCCCCATTTGAGCAATGCGGCGGCGGTGGCGGAGAGGTTGGAGCAGTGTGCGTTGTTTTGCATGCAGAGGCTGACTTCGCGGTTGGCCTCCATGAGGTTGTTATAGAGGGCGGCATAGTCAAAGCTGCGTGTACCTTCAGGGCCTGACAAGAAGAAGACCCACAACAGGGCGAGCAGCATGAGGAGGGAGCCGACGAGGGTATAGAGGAAGAATTTGAGGGCTGCTTTTTGACGCTCCTCGGAGCCGAACACTCCAATGAGGAAATACATGGGGATGAGCATGGCCTCGAAGAAGATATAGAACAGCATGACGTCGAGCGAACACAAGGCTCCCATCATCGCCGTTTGCAAGACGAGCAAGCAGACGTGAAACTCTTTGACGCGCTCCTCTACAAAGCGCCACGAGGACAACACCACCAAGGGCCCCAGCAAAGCCGTCAGCAAGACGAGCGCGACGGCCAAACCGTCCACGCCGAGGTGATAGCTGATTCCCAAGTCCGAAAGCCAGAACAAGCGGTATTCCAGTTGGAACTCGGAGCCTGCGGGGTTGAAGGCAGCGAAAGCCCAAATACCGGTGACGAGGTTAACCAACATACCCAAGAGGGTTGCGAAGCGTATTTGTCCCTTTTCGTTTCCCGGGAGGAGGAGGACGAGGAAGGCGAAGGCCATAGGGAGGAAGACGACATAATTGAGCAGTGGGGAGGAGGAAGCATTCACGAGAGCACCTGAAGCAATGCATAAGTCAAACCGACTGCCAGCGCCAAGGCGATGGCGGAAGCATAAGCCTGGACGTTGCCGTTTTGGAACCAGCACAACACCCTGCCCAGGAAGCCCACGGTTTGCGCAGTCCCATGTACGGCGACACGGTCAACGAAGAAGGCGTCGACATAGCGATAGAGTCCCTTGGCCAAGCCTTTCGCTCGCTCAATGAACAAAAGCTCATAAAGCTCATCCACGAAAAATTTGTTTTGTGCGAAGCGGCGCAAGGGCTCCAAGATGGCAGGAAACTTGCGTCCTCCCCTCCACAGTTTGAAATAGAGGAGGGCAGAAATTCCGCCGCTCACCAAGGCGATGAGCCAAGCTTTGAACCAACCTGTCCAAAGCAGGCTTGTCCACTCGGTTTTGTCCAATCCGGTTTTCAGCAGTTTTTGGGTGTCAGCGCCGAGTTGGTTGGCCACATTAAACACGGGAAACAGATAGGCTTCCATGAGGGTTTGGCTATGGTGTGGGGAGTGGGGCAAAGAAAGGAGGGGGAGGCCGTGGGCGATGGCCAAAACGGAGAGGGCGGCGAGGACAACCAGGGGCAGAGTCATAGGCCATGCACTCTCATGGGCGTGGGGGAGTTTGGCCAAGGGGGAGCGTTTTCCCTCGAAGGTAAGCACATAGAGGCGTACCATATAGAAGGCAGTACACGCCGCAGCGATAAGGCCCAGCCAATAGAGGGTGTGCAGCACAGGGACATAGCCTGTCAGCTGTTGTGTTTCGAGGCCGAACAGGATGGCGTCTTTGGAGAAGAAGCCTGACAGGGGGACGATGCCGGTGATGGCCAGGGTGCCGATGAGGAAAGTCCAAGATGTCCAGGGCATTTCCCTGCGTAGGCCGCCCAAGCGCTTAATATTGGTTTCGTCGCCATTGCCATGCATGACAGAGCCTGCGCCCAAGAACATGCAGGCTTTGAAGAAGGCATGCGTAACAACGTGCAAGAAGGCCGCCCAGAAGAGGCCGCAGCCGATGCCCATAAACATGAAGCCCAGTTGAGAAACCGTGGAGTAGGCCAGAATTTTCTTAATGTCGTCCTGGGCGAAGGCGATGAGGGCGGCGATGAGGGCGGTAAGGCAACCCACCACGGCGATGGTGGCCATAGCGAAGGGGGAGAGGACGACCAGATAGGAGATGCGGCAGAAGAGATAGACGCCCGCAGTCACCATGGTAGCCGCGTGGATGAGGGCGGAGACGGGGGTAGGGCCCGCCATGGCATCCGGCAGCCACACATAGAGGGGCAGCTGAGCGCTTTTGCCTGCGGCGCCCAGCAAGAAGAACAGCAAGACAGCCGTAAGCACCCCCGCATAGCTATAGCCCTTGAGAGGCCCCGTCTCAATGTCCCTATTCATAACGAGGGCAGGGGTTTCCTGGTTGGGTTTTGCGGTGGTGTCGGTGGCAGCCAGGGTGGTGGCCAAGGCCGACAGGCTTTGGAAAGCCAGGGGGCCTTTTTCGGAAAGTCCCGTAGAAAAGCGGTAGGAGGAGACAGGGGTACCCTGGGGGGCTTCCCTGACGGCGGCGGTTACGAGCAAAACCAGGAGGAAGCTGGCGACCAGGAAGCCGAAGTCGCCGATTCGGTTGGTAATGAAGGCTTTGCGGCCCGCCCATGCTTTGGCGTTGTCGTCATACCAGAAGCCGATGAGCAGGTAGCTGCAAAGGCCCACACCCTCCCAGCCGACGAAGAGCAGGACGAGGGAGTCGGCCAGCACCAGCGTCAACATCATCGCGACAAAGAGGTTGAGGAAGCAGAAATATTTCGCATAACCTTTGTCGTGCTCCATATAGGAGGTGGAATAGAGGTGGATGAGGAAACCCACTCCCGTAATAACCAGCAACATGGTAGCGGAGAGTCTGTCGGCCCAAAGGCCGAAGCTGACTTTAAAGCTTCCGGCAGAAAACCAAGTGCCATAGTCCGCAGAGAGCGCATAGCGAGAGATGTCAGGGGAGAAGGGGTTGAAGACGGAGGTGTTGACGTTGCCCAGTGCCCACATGACAAGAAGCGACAGCAAGAAGGAGCCGCCCACGGAGGCGCAAGCCACCCAATGGACATTTTTGCGGCCGAGAGCTTTTCCGAAGACGCCGTTGATGAGGGCGCCCAGGAGAGGCAAGGCGATGATAAGCCACAAGCCGTTTTCTATATTCTGAATCGAGAATGGATATTCCGGGAAGAGTTTTTCCATGGTGTTCGCTTTTTGCTATCCAAGTTCAGTCAAGTTCAGCCAAATTCAGTGTTTCATGACCCGCACTTCGTCGACGTCCAGAGTTTTTCGGGTTCTGAACAAAGCGATGATGATGGCCAACCCCACAGCTGCCTCAGCGGCAGCGACGGCAATGACGAAGAATGCGGAGACGTGGCCAGAGGTACCGATGGTGTTGCCGTGTTGACGTGCGAAGCCGATGAAGGCCAGGTTGGCCGCATTGAGCATTAACTCAACACTCATGAAGATGACGAGGGCATTCTTACGAAGGAGGACCCCCAACATTCCCAGGCAGAACAGCATGGCCGACAACAAGAGACAGGCGGATGTAGGAATCATTCGAGCTTTCTCCTAAATTCGTGCTTTGGCGATGACGACAGCGCCCAAAATAGCTGCAAGCAGCAGCAGAGAGAGTGCCTCAAAGGGGAAGAGCCACTTTGTATAAATGGAGAGGCCGATTTCCTCCAGGTTACCGAAGCGCATAAGGGTTTCCTGGCTCATGGTTGTTGTTTGCGTCGTTGGGGTGAGGGTTTCCAAGGATTTTTGCCATTGGAGGGAGGCATAAATGAGGGCACCCAAGACGGAGGCGGTAGAGAGGGCGCCCACCCAGCGGGCGGGGGAGGGCCGTAGGGGGAGCGGGGTATTTTGGAGAGGCAGCAGCATGATGACGAGCAGGAACAGCACCATAACGGCGCCCGCATACACCATGACTTGAAGTGCGGCGATGGCGTGGGCATACAGCAGCACATAAATGGCGGCGAGGAAGAAGAAGGTGGCGACGAGGGACATGGCGCTGGTGAGGGGGTTGTTTGCAAAAACAACGAGGCTTGCCCCTACGAGCGTGCATACCGAGAAGACAAAGAACAAGATGATTTCAACATTCACTTGAAGTCTCCAAAAGTGCCCCAGGGTTTGTCGCCATAGGGGCAGCGTTGCTCAGAAATGTGTTGCACAAACTCTTCGCGAAACTTTGTGACGAAGGACTGCACAGGCAAGGCCCCCGCGTCCCCCAAGGCGCACACCGTATTTCCCAAGCCGACAGGGGGCCAGGGGGCAATGGCAGAAGCCACATCCATGAGTGTATCCAAGTCCTCGGGTTGGCCATGGCCTTCTTCTATTTTGCGCAGGAGGCGCGTCATCCACGGTTGTCCTTCTCGGCAGGGAGTGCACTGTCCGCAGGACTCTTCTGCATAGAAGCGTGTCACACGCCACAGTGCGCGGACGATGCAGGTAGCGTCGTCAATAACAATAATACCGCCGGAGCCGGCCATGGAGTTGAGTGGTTTATAGGCATCAAAGTCCAAGGAGACGCCGATTTCGGATGCTGTCAGCACGGGGGCGGAGGAGCCGCCGGGGATGACGGCTTTGGGTTTTCGTCCTTCAGGCATACCCTGGCCATACTCTTGGGAGAAGATGATTTCTTCGATGGTGGCCTGCATGGGGGCCTCATAGGTACCGGGGCGGTTAACGCTACCGGAGAGGGTGATGAGGCGTGTGCCGCCGGATTTTTCGGAGCCGAGGCTTGCGAACCAGGCGGCGCCTTTTTCGAAGATACGTGGCAAAGCGGCGATGGTTTCGACGTTGTTGACGACCGTAGGGCAGCCGAAGAGGCCCACAACGGCGGGGAAGGGGGGTTTGAGGCGGGGCCAGCCTTTTTTGCCTTCGAGGGACTCGAGCAATGCGGTTTCTTCGCCGCAGACATAGGCTCCGGCTCCGCGCACCTGATAGACGTCGAGCGCGAAAGAGGTGTTCATGAGTTTGCGGCCGAAAATTCCGTCGGCATAAGCTTCGGCGATGGCCCTGTCGAGCACGCTGGAGGGGTGTTTAAATTCGCCGCGTGCATAGATATAGCAGGTATGCACGCCCAAGGCCCAGCAAGCGATGGCGACGCCTTCGAGCAGCAGGTGCGGGTCTCTCTCGAGGATATAGCGGTCCTTTGCCGTGCCAGGCTCCGACTCATCGGCATTCACGCAGAGGTATTTGGGTTTGGGGCTGTCTTTGGGGACAAAGCCCCATTTGACGCCGGTAGGAAAGCCTGCGCCGCCGCGTCCTCGGAGGTTGGATTTTTTGACTTCGTCGACAATTTGTTGAGGGGAGAGGGAGGAGAGGACTTTCTGGAGGGTTTTATAGCCGTCTGCGCGTTTATAGCCGACGAGCGTATTTTGTGCAGGTTTGTCCCAGTTGCGGGAGATGACTTTTTCGAAGGGTACACTCATTTGAGGTTCTCCAGGATTTGCTCCACTTTCTGAACGGTGAGGTTTTCAAAATGGTCCTCGTTGATTTGGAAGCAGGGTGCTGTACCGCAGGAGGCCTGGCATTCTGCCTCGCGCAGGAAATAGCGCTCTCCGTTGACGCCCGAGCGTATATCCAACTTTTGTTCGAGGAAAGCCAGGAGGCCCTCAGCGCCTCGAAGGGAGCAGGAGAGGCTGGTGCAGACGTCGATGACATAGGTGGCCGGTTTTTGGGTATGGTACATGACATAGAAGGTGGCCACCTCATAGGCATGCTCCTTATGCGTTTCGAGTTTTTGGGCGACAAGCTCCATGCCCTCTGGGGGGAGCCAGCCTTTCAGGGTTTGAAGGAGGCGCAGGGCGGGCAGCATGGCCGCGCTTTTTCTGTCACTGGGATAATGGAGGAGAAGTTCGGCGATACCCTCGTCGAACTTTCGGTATTCTTCTTGGGTGAACAAGGGATCCGACATGGCTGCGAGCTTCGTAGGTAATGACGCAGCAATAGTCAATGAAAACCCAACATTTCAACCATACCGGAATGGGATTTTGCTCTTTGGGCAAGCAGCAACGAAACCCCAGGTTTGTTGAGGGGGTAGGAGGGGGGGCGGCCGAGCCGCAGGGGTGTTGAGGTGCACAAGGTTTATGTTTAGGTTTTTGAAATTGTGTTATTGGGGGAGGCACCTAGGTGTTTGCATAGCTGGGTATTGTTTTTTGTTTTAACAGGAGAAGGGAAGAGAGGAGCGTTTGTTTATGAGCAAAAAAGCGTTTTGGGTATTAGGCCTTTTTTTGTGGAATGCAGAAGTGTTGGCTCACCAGGAGTGGGGTGTTGAGGGGGGCAAGACGGTGGGGGCGGGCTCCTTGGCGTTTGAGGGTGGGTTTGAGGGTGCATTTACGCATTTAGGTAGCATTAGGAATGAGAGTTTTTCGGACAACACGGTAGGGATTCGGGCGGGTTTTTCCTATGGTGCGCTTTCGGGGTTGGATTTAGGGCTTCGTTTCACTCTCAATTTTGGGTGGGGGGAGATAGACCAATACTATCGCAACAGCTACTACTATTCCACTACGAGCAGCGATGTGACGACAGGCATAAAGGCCCAGGTTTTGCTCAAAGTGGGTTTTTTCGACACGGGTTTTTTGTCGTTTGCGATGAAGGTGGAGCCGGGTTTTTTGGCTGACTTTTATTCAAAGGACACGGTGATGGGGCTTGCGCTTCCTGTGGGTTTTCAATTGGGTTTAGCGTTTTCGGACCGGGTGGGGGTGGGCATTCTTTTGGACTTGCCCATGGTTTTGGAGTTTGGGAAGAAGGGGGTGAAGAACAGTTTTCTTCTCCCCATACTCATGGGTGCAGGTGTAGACGTATTTTTCACCTCCAATTTTCTAATACATGCGGCATTGACAATGGGCCCGGCCATTAATGTTGCTGGGGATGGTTGGAAGAATGTCCACGGTGGGAATGTTATTTTTGTAGCCGAAGTGAAAACTGGCATTGCCTTTCGTTTTTAGAGAGGAGAGAAGGCATGTGGGGGGCCACAGGCGGGAGGTTGTTGGTGGGTGGCCTGTTTAGGAGGTTGGGCTGTTTGAAAGGGGAGGTGTTGGTTTTTTAGAAAATTCTTCTTGGGAGTGGAGCCGATGAACAAGAAGGTGTTGTGGGTATTGGGCCTTTTTTTGTGGCAGGCGGAGGTATTGGCGGAGGGGCAGAAGTGGTCAACCGTTGGTGGAAAAACCGTTGGCAGGGCTGCGGTGATAGATGCTGGGGTTGGTTGGCCAGGGCTTCACATGGGCCTGGCCTATGGTGTCCACACGAGGGTGGACATAGGGTTTCGTTTTTCTTTCAACTGGGGGGTTGAGGGCTCCGTGAGGAGCATATACCCGGGCATTAAACTCCAGGCTTTGCTGAAGGGCAACGTATTTGACAATGGTTTTTTGTCGTTTGCGTTGAAGTTTGAGCCGGGTTTTTTGGCCTATTTTTATTCTGGGCGCTCCATTTTCCATTCCGGGCGCTCCATGCTTGGTTTTGCATTGCCTTTGGGGGCGCAGTTGGGGTTGGCGGTTGCGAAGCCTGTCATTATAGGCATTCATTTGGAATTGCCTATGTTTCTAACATTTGGGGAGTGGGGTACTTTTCAAATTCCCCTACTCATGGGGGGGGGCGTGGAATATTTTTTCACGCCCAAGTTTTTGGTGAATTTTGTTTTGAAGATGGGCCCCTCATTTAACACAGACGGAGGGGGCACCATTTTTGTAATGGAGGCAAAGCTTGGGGTAGCCTACCGTTTTTAAGGGAGCAAGGAGGAGGGAGGCGACAATGGGGGCAATACTTTCCCGGGGTTGAGGATGCCCATAGGGTCCACCGCCTGTTTGAGTGTGTGCATAAGCTTCAACTCTTCCGCCGTACGCGAATAGTGCAAATAGGGGCGTTTGAGAAGCCCTATGCCATGTTCTGCGCTGATGCTGCCGTGGTGTTGTTTCACGAGGGTGAAGACGTCATTGTCGACTTCACTGGTTTTGGCGAGGAAGGTGGTTTTGTCCATGTGTGCAGGCTTAAGGACATTGACGTGGAGGTTGCCGTCGCCGATGTGTCCGAAGAGGCAGACTTCCCAGCCGGGGTATTTGTCGGCGAAGAAGGCCTCCAGGCCTTTGCAGAACTCCAAGAGTTGGGCGATGGGCAGGGCGATGTCATTTTTGTGGGGCATGCCTGTTGCGGACAAGCTTTCGCTGATGGATTCGCGAAGCTCCCAAAGTTGCCGGGCCTGTTGTCCGCCTTGGGCCAATATACCGTCCACCACCACGTCCTCCATACACTGGCCGACCCACGCTTCAAGGGACTCGAGGTTTTCTGTTTCGACTTCAAGCAAGGCATAGTGGCTGGTAGCGGTTTCAAGGGGCATGCGCAGTTTGCGGTGTTGTTGTACGCGAGCAAGGCATTGGCTGGTGAAAAATTCAAAGGCGCACAAGGTAAAGGAGGCTTGGCGTGCGCGGAGGAACAAGTTGAGGATGTTTTCGAGGCTATGTGTGGCCAGCAGGAGGACGTGGGGTTTGGGAGGAATGCGCACGAGTTTGAGGGTTGCTTTGGAGATGATGCCCAAAATGCCCTCGCTGCCGATGAAAAGTTGCCGCAAGTCAATGCCCGTGTTGTTTTTTTCCAGGGCGTTGTTGAGTTGCAACACGGTGCCGTTGGGGAGAACGACTTCCATGCCCAGCACCCACTGGCGCGCCAAGCCATAGCGGATGACGCGTACACCACCGACGTTGGTGGCGATGTTGCCGCCAATTTGGCTGGAGCCTTTGGCTGCCAAGTCAATAGGCCAGAAGAGGCCGTGTTGAGCGCAATGCTCATGCACGGCTTCCGTAGGGGCTCCGGCCTCCACTTCAAGCGTTTGTCCCAGCACGTCCACGTTGCCAAGGGCGCGCATTTTTTCGAGGGACAAAACGGTTTCACCCTGGGTTGCCACAGCGCCGCCGGCAAGTCCTGTGCGCCCCCCTGAAGGGACAACGGGGACAGCAAAGCGTGTGCACAGTGCCATATAGCGAGAGATTTCTTCTGTCCTCCGAGGAAAAACCACGAGGGATGCTTTGGGCGAGAAAGCCGTTGTCCAGTCCACGCTGTGGCTTTGCAAAAGCGCTTCTTCGGCACTGAAAAAGCCTGCGGGGAATTCTGTTTTGAGGGCGTTCCAAAATTCAGGAGGAAAGGGCATGGCGCACTCTAACTTGCTGGCACCGACGGCAATAGAAAAAAAGGCCGCCCAGGTTTGGGCGGCCTTGCAAAGCCAGGCTGAAAAAGCCTCAGGCGTTGTTATTCGATGGTTTCGACTTTGTCGGCGGGTTGGACAATGACGAACTCAACGCGGCGGTTGGACTCACGTCCAGCAGCGGTGTCGTTGCTTTCGATGGGCCTGTCAGGTCCGAAGCCTTTGGCCTCAAGGCGGCTGGCTTCGACACCTTTCTTGAGGAGGTAGCTGCGGACGGCCTCTGCGCGGCGCTCAGAGAGTTTGACGTTGTTTTCATATTTGCCGACTGAGTCAGTGTGTCCTTCAATAACCAACTTCGGAATTTCCGGGTGCTCCTTAATGATGCGGGCAATGTCATTCAGAAGGACATTGGAGCGCTTCTGGATGGTGGCCTTGCCGGTGTTGAAATAGACTTTGTCGCTGATGACGAGTCTCTCACGTGTAATGGTGACAGAGCTCTTCTTTTTGCAGCCGTTGTTTTCGGGAGGCCCTGGCTCGAACGGACAACTGTCGAAACGGTCAGGAATGCCGTCACCGTCAGAGTCTTTGTCGGGGCAGCCCTTCAACTCAGGAATGCCTGGCTCGTTGGGGCAAGCATCCTCATCATCAGGAATACCGTCACCATCGGAGTCTCGAATGGGGCAACCTCTGTTGGAAACAGGCCCTGGCTCATAGGGGCACGCATCCTCGTTGTCGGGAATGCCGTCACCGTCTGCATCGGGTGGCGGGCAACCGTCATACTCGGGCAAGCCCGGCACCTCTGGGCATTTGTCGAGATGATCAAAAACGCCGTCACCGTCGGTGTCTTTGGCAGGACAGCCCTTCTCCTCAGGAATGCCTGGCTCAGTGGGGCAAGCGTCTTCGCCATTTTTGACACCGTCGCCGTCATAGTCCAGGCTGGGGCATCTGTCTATTTCATAGGGTTTGCCTTCAATGCAGGCAGGCAGTCCTGGGGTGGACACGGCAATGCCGCCGAGGACACGCCAGTTGGGTGTACCTGGAGCTTTGCCGAAGCCTTTGGCGCCCATAGCGAAGACTTCAAAAACGTTGTTTGGAAGTCCCCAACGCAGGCCAGCAAAAGCCTCACCGGAAAGTGGTGCGTCTACGAGAGGAATAAAGGCGCGGCCACCCAACTCAAAGCGCAAACCTTCGTTGGTGGAAGACAAAGCAAGGCCTGCCGTCATATAGTTGCCCACTTCGCTGCTTGTGTCGGCCAACTTTTGTTTGGTGCGAAAGAGAGCGCCCACTTCTGCGCCCAAACGAAAATACGCTCCCAAGCTGCGGCCAACACCAATGCGGGGATTAAAACCATAGTCGAGGTCGCGCGTCAACGCTTTCTCGGAGCCCAAGGGCAATGCAGCACCCAGGTGCAAGCCTAAGTCAACGGCGTCGCCATAATATTCCGACATAATTCCAAAGCGAAATTGGAAATAGGGAGTGCCCAGGCCTCTTTTTCCAACGGCCTGAAAGTGCGTTTTTACCGGATCGTCTCCTGTTTGACTGAAGACATAGGGTACCTGCGCGCCAATTTCGAGCCACCTCGCCACGGAAATGGCCATGGTGACGTGCCCTGAAGTGCGTGCGTCGACGATGTAGCCGAGTTTGGTGTCATCCCTCTCGTCATAAACAGCCAAGGGCTGACTTTCATAATGACCAACCAAACTCACCCGAAACGAGCGCTCCGGCAACAAATCGCCCGTGCTGAGCAATAAGTTGCTTCGAGCTCCAGGGTTGAGCGTTAGCAGCTCGAGCTCAAACGGCTTCACGGGCGCCTGGCCAAAGGCCGTAAGCCCTATACAGCCAGCCAACAATAATAATAAACGTTTGTGCTTCATGCGTTCTCCTTGTCGCCGGTTCCTTACGGATGGCCGGAAGTGCTTTAGTGAAACATAGGTAAAAAAAGGAATCAATACTGAACTGTTTCAACTTTCAACTTATCGAATGCCGAGACTTAGACTAGCACCATAATCCCCCCATTGGCTTTTCCCTTCTGCGGTAAGTCCTGCGTGGCCCGCCAACCCAAGCTCCACAGGTCCAATTAACAGACGGAAGCCCACTGCCGCAGCCGAGGCAAAGCCCCTGCTGCTTGTCTTCTGGCCGTCCAATTGGGCGGCCAAGAGAAATTTTGGCCATATACGCCATGAAGCGGAAATAGAACCAATCCAGGCTGCACGCAAGGAATTGGCGTATTCTGTTGCAATACCTTGAGTTGTGGACACAGAAAAAGTCCCTGGATGAAAGCCAAAAGTCCCCATGGCGCGTAGGCGCAAGAGTGTTTCTTGGCTTTGGCGGTGGGTGTTGAGGTTGCCAGAAAGGTCTGCGGCGAACCCTGCTGTCCACCGTTCCGAGAGGAGATTGGTTAGGGGAAACTGCATTTGTGTGCCAACGGTCAACTCTGGATAAACGAACGAGTTGCTTTTTCCAATAGAATTCACAAGGGTTAAATTCGCGAAATAAGCGCCTTGCCGAAAAGGGCCGTCCACGCGCGCGGCCAGACGCAAGGTGGTGTCCGTTTCTTTTGGAAAATCCAGGTCCAAACTTGTGTTGAGTTGCAAACTTTGAGGGAGATAAGTGCTGGGCAAAGCCAAGCTCCCAAGTCGGCGCTCGCGTAAAATGGCGGTGGGTTGGGTATATTCCGGGAAGGGGGGGGGGCTCCAAGTTGCCGGAGGTGGTGGGGCAGAGGGTGGGGCAGAGGGTGGGGGG
>Ga0209755_10001540_pt1 | contig 35225 bp, 33 predicted proteins | sample TergutCo191P1_FD_187301 | JGI IMG/M metagenome (GOLD analysis project Ga0209755, IMG submission 187301) | Cornitermes sp. P1 segment gut microbial communities from Petit-Saut dam, French Guiana - Co191P1 (SPAdes) (version 2) | ecosystem: Host-associated > Arthropoda: Insects > Digestive system... | reverse complement strand
TTGCAAAGCCCTTGTGAGCGCCGAAGGTTGCGGCATTGCTGGCTTTGCCAGCAAACAGGCAACCGGAGTGCGTGAGCGGGCAAGTTTTCTGGTGGGGTTTGGGGCAACGCCCCAAGACAAAAAGACTTTTCCTTCACTCTGGAATTTGCTTACGTAAATTGATTTATGGTAGGAGGCGACACCTGCATAGCGGAGTTTGCCAGCCCCACCAGCCCTTACAGAAAGGCAATTAACATGAAAATACTGCTCCACGCTTGCTGTGCTCCCTGCGCCATTGCCCCCTTGAACGCCTTGCGAGAAGAGGGCATGAATGTCACCTTTTTTTGGCATAACCCAAATATCGCCCCCGAAGAGGAGCATGCCCGCCGTCGAGAGGGGCTGCATAAGCTGGCGAAAGCCGAGAAAGTTACTGTATACGAAAGAGGCACAAGCCTTGCTCTGCCAAAGGATTGCCGTGATTGCTACGCCGCTCGACTTGATGAAACGGCGGGCTTTGTGCCGGTGCGAGGATATGACGCTTTCACCACCACCCTGCTTGTCAGCCCATACCAAAATCATGACTTGATTAGGGAACTGGGGGAGAAGTATTCTGCTTTTTTGTACCGCGATTTTCGCCCTCTTTTCCGCCAGGGTCAGCGACTGGCACGAGAAATGGGGTTGTATATGCAAAAATATTGCGGATGCGGGCGGGAAGATGGGCAACAGGATTGACAAGACAGCGAAAATATGATAAAATGTCTGTAAGGTATTGTGTATCCACAGCTTTCACATCGGATTTTTGTGGACGAGTGAATCGCCCTGCAAAAATCCGAAGTTCAAGCCTTTTTATGATAAAATAAGTCCAGAATACGAAATTCACCGCGCCAAGGAGCAACCCATGAAAAAACTTGCCACCCTAACCATTGCCATACTCATGTTGTTCGCCCTTCTTGCAGGGTGCGGTGACGAGGGGAACGAGTCTTATTTGCCCGAAAACGAAGATTATAATGAAGACTATTGGCATGGAAACACTAACTGCCCTGTTTGTGGTTGGTGCGACTGCGAATGTCCAGCTCCTTGCGGAGGAGAACGGTGCAATCCTAATATATGTGTTTGTCGCGATACACAACCCGAACACGACCCTCTCGCCGCCTACCCTCGCCCAACATTCGCCTTGCCTGCCCCCGCCCCTGCCCAGCCCCCACGCCAGGGTGCTATTATCGTTCCCGAGCAGGGTGGGGCGATGTTGTTCCCATTCCCTGCGCCACAGCCGTTTGCTCATCTCCCATCTGCGTATGACGGCAGACTTATACCGTACTTCCTACAAGGCTTGGTGAACGACATTGGCGAGGTTATCACCCAGCCGAGATACGACCGCACCCAAACCATCACAGACAGATTCGGCCATGTTTTGAGCATACTGGCATGGCGGAATGAAGTGGTTGTACAGTATGATTTATATGGCAATGTTAGCGAATTGCCATTCACCGCACGGCGGATTGAACCTGCAGCAGATGGACGCTTTTGGATTGTTTGGGGTGTCGGGCTACAGTCGCCGTTTCAAGGTTGGTATCAGAACAACTCCCTTGAACAAGTTGGCATTTGGTGTGTTGAAACTGGAGAATTTGTGTTCGCGCCGATGGATGGGATAAACTTTGTTTATAGCAACAGATTGTTCTTGGGTGTCGAATATACGCAAGATGGAAACAATTCTTTTGTACGGGGATTTTACTGGTGCTATGTAAGTGATACCTCACGAGATTTTCCATATCCGTGGCAAGCGCACGTGTTTCTTCCATATCAAGGGGTGTTTAGTGCTTCTATGCGAGGGCAAAGACTGTCTGTTCGATTTATTGATTGGAACATGAATTTTTCTAACGAAGAGCCGAAAACTCATTTGTCAAATTTTCAAAATCTCGAAAGTGTTGGCAGTTTGTTTATAACGAGAAGCAACGCACATAATTTTCTTTTGCCTTATCGATTGTTTGATAGTGGCGGTAATCTTGTTTTTGAAACAGATTTTGGCTCATTGATTACATTTCGTGAAATTACAACAGGTGATATTTTTGTTGCGTATTTAGATATTGTAACTATGCAAATAAATGCACTTTGGGATGCAGTTACAGGCTTAACGGTTGACATTTCAGAAGTGGATAGTCTAAAATTTGAAAATTTATTTTATATTGAAAATGGCGAATGGAAAAGACTGTATTTTGATTGTATTGTAAAAGAACACATTGACAACCCTGAACAATTATTTATTTCTATGCCTATATTTGTTTCAAAAAATGCTATTGTTTTGCAAGTGCAAACAATCGTCGATTATATACTGGGCGCTTGCGGCTATATCCTCGGCACTTCGGCAATTGCCATTGACTGGCGTGGAGATATAATAGAACACCCGCTTGAGCAGTTTTTGACCGACCATATTCTACTGCATCCTGTAGAACACGCCACACATGACTTGTTTTGGGTAACTGAACGCGACGGCAGAAGGCTCGGCATCATCAACTCCCAAGGGGAGTGGCTTTTGAGGGTAGAATAATAATCACGGAGAATTTATGGCAGAAAAAAAGAAGTCGCCGCCTAAAAAGGGTGGCGGAAAATCAAAGAAAAAAAGTAGCCAACCAAGCGTGTGGAGCAACATTGCCCCCTTTGTTTTGGGCATTCTTGCTGTGTTTATCGCATGGTGCTTAATCGCCCCCGACACCAGCGGATTTGTTGGCAGGGGCGTCCGTGGACTGCTGACAGGGCTGCTTTCCCACGCTGCTTTTGCCGTGCCGTTGGTGCTGGCACTTGCGGCGGTGTTTTGGCGTGGCGACCAGGAGGCACGGCGGGTGCATCTGCGTGTCATCAACTCGGTGATTTTCGTCTGCCTACTGGCAGTTGTGTCATATACTTTCGTCCCCGCACAATATGACGGGGAAACTTTGCGTTCCCTGTGGAGCCCTGCACAGCTTTACACCAGCGGACGAAACGAGCTTCGTGGCGGTGGAATCATCGGCGGACTTTTAGGTGGGTTGATTTTCCTTGCCCTCCGCTGGGCATCCCTTGTGGTGGTTGTCCCGGGGCTGATTATCTCCGGACTGCTTGTTTTCAAAATCATGCCGACCGACGCCTTTAGCTGGGCTGTGGCAAAAATAAAATCCCGCCACGAAAACGGACGGGAACGCCGTGAAGAAAATCGTGAATATCGCCGTGCTTATGATGCGGAGCAAGCGGCGAAAAAGGCTGCCGCCCCACCTCCTCCCGTGGTGCGGAATGTTGACATTCCAATCGACTCTCCGAGTGGCAATCCCCATGATTCTATTGACGAGCTGTACCCTAATGCCCAAGGGGAGGCAGGGGGAGGGGAGGCAGACTACACCGACCAGCCCGCCATCACCAAGCTGGGTGACGCCGAAAGTGGCAGTGTACACGACAATCTTGACCGCAAAGGGGAGCATGAGGAGGGCAAAAGCGTGCTCCGCCGTGTGTTTCTGGAAGATGACGCACCGCAAGACGGCACAAATGATGTCGCTCCTGCTATTGTTGTAGGCGGAGCGGCCGCCGCAGGTGCAGGACTTGGGCGAACCTCGCCATTTAGCCTTGATGTGGGCGACACCGGCGCAACCTTGGACATAGGTGAGCCTGCCAACGGGGAAGAGGACGCCATTGCCATTTCCCGCCGTGTATTCATGCCGGAATCCGCGCCAAACTCACCCTATGATGACTTTGTGCCTGCCCCTGAATATGTTTTGCCTCCAGTGAACTTGCTTATAAAAGGGGAAAATCAAAACAACCAAAGGGAAAAAGAGATTGAAGCGAAACAAAAGGCAAAAACTTTGGAAGAAACTCTTGCCACATTCCGTGTAAAGGCACGAGTTATGAATGTTTCCCATGGTCCAACAGTTACACGGTACGAAATGGCTCCTGACGCAGGTGTCAAAGTGCGTTCGGTGGCAAACTTAATCGACGATATATCCCTTGCCTTGGCAACCGCAGGGATACGTATCGAAGCCCCAATCCCTGATAAGCCGTATATTGGCATCGAAGTGCCGAATTCTATCCGTGAAACGGTGCATCTGCGTGAGCTGATTGACAATGAAGAATTTCGTGAGTCGGGGGCAAAACTTACCGCCGCATTCGGCAAAGATGTTTCAGGCGAGCCGGTTATTTTGGACTTGGCGAAAATGCCCCACCTGCTTATTGCGGGAACAACAGGCAGTGGTAAGTCGGTGTGCCTGAACTGCCTTATTATGTCATTGCTGTACAAGGCAAGCCCTAAAGAAGTGAAAATGATAATGATTGACCCGAAAAAGGTGGAGCTGAATGTGTACACCAAACTGCCGCACCTTATCGTTCCGGTGGTAAGCAACACCAAAAAGGCGGCGGGCGCACTTGCGTGGGCGGTGCAGGAAATGGAAAACCGCTACAGCATGATAGAAGAGCTGAAAGTCCGTGACATTTTCAGCTATAACAAGGCTACCGCAAGCGACCCAGAGCGAGAATTTATGCCCCAGCTTGTGATTGTCATTGACGAGCTTGCCGACCTGATGATGACTGCCCGCGACTCGGTGGAGGAAAGCATTTGCCGCATTGCCCAAAAGGGGCGTGCCGCAGGAATGCACCTGATTATCGGCACACAACGCCCCTCGGTGGATGTTATCACAGGACTGATTAAGGCGAATGTGCCGTCACGTGTTGCCTTCTCGGTGTCCAGCCAAGTGGACTCCCGCACTATTATTGACATTGGGGGCGCGGAAAAGCTCATTGGGCGGGGAGATATGCTGCTTGCCCCGGTGGGACACCCAAAGCCGGAGCGGGTGCAGGGTGCGTTTGTGTCAGACGGCGAGGTAGAGGCTGTGGTTGACCACATTGTGGCACAATGCGGCGAGGCAGAATATGACGAGCTTGCCAGTAGTCAGATTGAAGAAGTGACAGGTCAGCTTGACTTTGGCAAGAAGAAAGGCGGACTGCCCATTGATGACGAGGATGGCGACGGCGAAAGCGACCCAATGCTAAAGCAAGCAATCGAGCTTGCTATCGAGTCGGGGAAAATTTCCACTTCCCTTATTCAGCGACGATTAGGGCTGGGCTATGGGCGTGCCGCCAAACTCATTGACCGCATGGAGCGTATGGGCATTGTCAGCCCGCCCGAAGGGCAAAAGCCACGAAATGTGCTTATTTCCCGCGGGGAGTGGGTGGAAATGAGCCTGAACGGACATGATTTTGAGTAAAGAAAGAATGTGCGAGAAAACAAAAAGTTTTGCACTTTGCAGTGCTGGCTTTCTCCTCGTGCTTGGTGTGTATTATGAAAATGAAAAAGTTTACTTCTCTGTTCCTTGTGGTGATTATATTGATATTTGCCACGTTCTTGTTTGTGGGTTGTTCTCGTGGCGAGGTGGTACTATCCTTGGGTGACACACAAATTCACGCAGATATGTATAACTTTTGGATGGCACATATAAAAAATCACTTTATCGTCAGCTTTGCTGATGTGCAAGATACCACGGCATTTTGGGAAAGTGCTGTCGGACGCGAGGTTGCCCGCCAAATCGAGGAAGAAACACTTCGAATTGCCAAAGAGCTGCTTGTGGGTAATTATCTTTTTGGACACTACAACCTTCGCCTTTCGCCACAGTCAATTGCACATATCGACAATTTCATTGAACAGTTGATTATGTCAGTTCATTTTGGTGCAGACAGAAGTGCATTAAACCGCGCATTGTTAGACAATTACGGCATCACAATAAACCGTTTTCGCCAATTTCTTATAATGCAAGAGCAAGCAAACATTGCTCTTGGTTATATTATGGAAAGGTATTCCCCCGAAAACCTTACAGATAGTGAAGTAAATGCGTTTTTCACAAGTCAGTTCCACCATTTTAACTTTATTACTATTGACCTGAGCTACAAAACATTGCTTGACGATGACGGTCGCCCTGTTCGTGATACAGTAGGCGGCGGCTACACCCTAATTCCCATTCTCCCTGAAGAGCGTGACCAGCGAAACTTGCTGGCGGCAGAACTTCTTTCTCGTGTTAAAGCCGGCGATGATTTTGATGATATTCTTAACACATATAGTGACCATCGCTTTTACAATCCGGTTCCATACGGAGTTTATTTTTCTGCACAAAACTTTATGCAATTCGCACCGGAATTTGGGTCTGAATTGCTGTTAGATGTAATGGCCGCCCACATAGGAGAAATCGTTTATTACGAAGGAGAGGATCGGCATATTATCGCCAAAAAACTTCCGCTTGCACCAAATGCTTTTACCATTCAACGCTATGCACCGTTCTTCAGAAATTTTGATGGGCTGGTTATGCTGTATCATCGCAACCTTGTTATTGCAGAACACACTGAGCAAATCGAAGAAAACGAAGAGTTTTTACGCCTTGCCTGTGCAGTTCTTGTACAGCGTGGGCTGGGATTATTGGGATAGTAAGAATGATTGACATTTTTTGTTCCGCTTTTTTGAAAAATCACTTGATTTTTTGGCAAAACTATGTTATTATGAATGTATAGTAAAATTAAAAATGTGATTATTGTGTTAGCTTATGAAATAGCCCAAATAAACAGCATCGTCATTAGACTTGTATCTAAACAAAAACAACAGCTTAAATTCAAGTCTTAAACTTAAAGAAACGGCACAGTTATTGCGAGGAGCTTGTGACGAAGCAATCCATTTCGTGGCGGGCGGATTTCGCTGAACAAAACGCTCACCTAATGGATTGCTTCGGCGATAATCATGCCTTGCAATGACGTTCCGAGAGCTTGAATTAAGGCGATAAGTTTTGTTTCGATACAAGTTTAATGACAAAACACAGTTGAAACTTTGTATTATGTTCTAACTTGATAGTCATATTAAAAAAAGAAAGGAATTTCAAAAAATGACTCAAATTAAAAAGTACACAGCCGAGTTCATTGGCACGTTGGTGTTGGTGTTCGTTGGTTGCGGGAGCGCGGTGTTCCTTGGTGCGGACGCAGCAGGAGGGCATCTTGCAGTCGCTTTTGCCTTTGGTTTGTCCATTGTTGCAATGGCATATGTAATCGGAAATGTATCGGGCTGTCATATTAACCCTGCGGTTTCTCTTGCAATGCTGCTGAACAAAAAGTTGGGCATAGTCGACTTTTTCGGCTATATCGGCGCACAGGTGCTGGGCGCGCTTGCAGGTGCCGGACTGATTAGCTTGATTTTGTCGCAGTCAGACATTTTGACAGACAACGCTGGCTACCTTGGTTCAAATTTGTACAATAACACAGGACTTGTCGGCGGAATCATCGTTGAAGTGGTGCTTACATTTATCTTTATTTTCGTTATCCTTGGTGTTACCTCGGACGAAAGCAAGGGAAGTGTGGCCGGCATTGTTATCGGCTTGACACTAACATTTGTACACATCATTGGCATACCGCTAACAGGCACATCAGTGAACCCTGCCCGCAGTATTGGTCCTGCTATTTTTGCAGGGGGAACGGCACTTGAGCAAGTCTGGGTGTTCGTTGTCGGTCCGCTTGTTGGAGCAATTCTCGCGGTTGGAGTATTCTGCTTCTTGCGTGAAAAAAACAAAGCTAAAACTGTTGAATAAACCATCAAACCGCACCTCTAACTGGGGTGCGGTTGCAGTATAGGAGGAAAAAATGAACATTCACAAGTACCAAGACAACGTCGACACCGACGTTATCATCCCCGCGCGTTATCTGAACATCACCGACCGCGCCGAGCTTGCCCGACACGCCATGGAGGACATCGACACCGAATTTGTTGCTCGTGTCCGCCCAGGCGACATTATGGTGGCAGGGAAGAACTTCGGTTGCGGCAGCAGCCGCGAACACGCCCCCATTGTGCTGAAAGAATGCGGCATTTCATTCATCATCGCCGAGAGTTTTGCCCGCATTTTTTTCCGCAACGCCATCAATATCGGGCTTGCCATTATCGAATGCCCGGAGGCGGCGCAAGCGATAAGCGTTGGCGACCAAGTGAGCGTTGACGTGGAGGCGGGTATCATCACAGCAAATGGCAAGCAGTACGACTTCGCCCCATTCCCCGCATTTTTGCAGGAGATTATCAAAACCGGCGGACTGGTGGAGCTTGCGAAAGCGGGCGGCTTGGATTGAAATCGTTGCGTCTGTAGGGGTGCACAGGTAAAATGTTTTTGTAAGGTCGGTGTCAAGGACTTAAGGGCATTTAACCACGAACAGACACGAAAATGCACGAACAAATTCCCACCGCACCCGTAGGGGCGGGGTTCGCCCGCCCGCACCGCAACTACTGCTGAGCCACCTCCGCCTACGACCACCCCTCCACGGGAGGGGAATAAGGGCGCACACACGGACGGGTAATGTCCGCCCATAGGACAACGAATCTAGCAAAACGAGGCGACCCAATGGACGGCAACACAACGCTCCAAGACATGAAAAACAGGCTTGACGATTTTGCTGATAAACGAGGATGGAAAGCATTCCACAAGCCCCGAAACCTTGCCATCAGCATTTCTCTTGAAGCCGCCGAACTGTTAGAGCTGTTCCAATGGGACGACAAAAACGACCTCGAAAGCATGAAAGCGGACGGATCGTATCAGATGCTAAAAGATGAGCTGGCGGACGTGATACACTACTGCTTCCAAATGGCGAACGCCATGGATATTGATATTGCGGATTGTATCAACGAAAAACTGAAGAAAACTGCGGTGAAATACCCGGAGAAGTAGGGTGTGGAGCATGAAAATAAATAAAATTGTTATTTATAGTCTTATTACTGCCTTTTTGATAGGTTTAAGCATACTCTGGATTGCTCGAAATAATGAACCCCATGAACCCTTACACCCAATAGTAGGCACTTGGCGTCGTATGCACGGAGAATATTTTTGGTATGACCATTATTGGTATTATATATTTAACCCTGATGGCACGGCGATTGAGATACGGCACTACGGAGCGTACTTTCGCAATTGGCACGATTACCAAGGAGCTATATTTATAAGTGACGAGAGTGGGGCTTATTGGCGCACTCGTGTACCACCGCGTGACCGGGTACACAGAGATATTGAGATTAGATTTTCTGAATATCCACATAATACTCATGTATTTTCGTGGTATTGTAGCAACTATTTTGTAATTCGTAGAAATCCATAGATATGCAATCTTGGTTGCATCCTGGAGAGTGAGGGATTAAAATGAAAATAATAAAAATCATATCTGTCGTGCTTTTTGCGGTATATTTCGTCCTTTCCATTATTCTTGCTTTCGACTGGATTGGCATAATCAACATAGGCGAAGGACTGCGGCAAATCATAGGAGTGGAAACATCATTTTTTTCGTTTATGATGGTGTTGGTGATATTGTCTGACAGTATGTTGTCCATGTTTTCATCAGAGAAAAAAGTGTGGAACTGGATAGTGTTAATTTCTGTTGCCGTGGTATTCAGCATGACTATATTTGCACAATTTCGCGATGGTGCGTGGCTGGGTGCGGTGCTGCAAATTATCGTTGTAATGTTGATGGTTTCGTGCTTTGTTATAGAAAAAAAGCGGGAGAGGGCGAGATGGGAGAAAGCGGTGGAAGGGCAATGAAAAATTAAAAATGAAAAATGAAGAATTGCGGAAAATTTGCTTCGCAAATTGTTTTATTGTGGTAGAGTGTTTTACCACGAAATACACGAAAACGCACGAACAAAACCGCACCGCACATTTCTATAAATCCCCTTCCGCCTGCGGAAGGGGTGGATTGCGACTGTTCTTGTCGCAAGACGGGGTGGGTGTGAATCGAAGGATACGCACTGCACACACGGGCGAACACAGTTTGCCCCTACAAAGATATACAAAGAACAAAGGATAGCTGAAACTGTGTGAGGTCGCTCACGCATTGCGGTTTCGCACAGGTGGCGAAATCCTCAGCGCTTACACTCATGAAAGAACTCACAAAAACCTACGCTCCCGGGGAAATCGAGGAGCGACTGTACAAATACTGGGAGGATGGGGGATTTTTCGCCCCGTCCGGCGACACGGACAATCCGCCGTACACCATCGTTATCCCACCGCCAAACGTGACCAGTCAGCTACACATGGGTCACGCCCTTGACTGCACCCTACAGGACATTCTTGTCCGCCACAAGCGTATGCAGGGCTTTAACACCCTGTGGATTCCCGGCACAGACCACGCAGGAATCGCCACCCAAGTCAAGGTGGAGGAAAGCCTGCGGGAGCAGGGGATTAGCAAATACGACCTGGGGCGGGAAGAGTTCCTTTCCCGTGTGTGGGCGTGGCGGGAGAAGTACGGCAGTATCATCACCGACCAGCTGAAAAAGCTGGGTTCTTCCTGCGATTGGAGCAGGGAGCGCTTCACCATGGACGAGGGATGCAGCGCGGCGGTGCGGGAAACATTCTGCACCCTGTACGAGCGGGACTTGATATACCGCGGTTTTCGCATAATTAACTGGTGTCCCTCCTGCACCACCGCCCTGTCTGACGCAGAAGTGGAGCATGAGGAGCGTGAGGGCAGTCTGTGGCACATTCGTTACCCCATCGTGGACGGGAGCGGTCACGTGACAATCGCCACCACCCGCCCGGAAACCATGCTGGGCGACGTTGCCGTGGCGGTGAATCCCACCGACCAGCGGTACGCTCACCTTGTAGGGAAAATGCTCCGTCTGCCGCTCGCCGACCGAGAAATTCCCATTATCGCCGACGACTACGTGGAGTCCGATTTCGGCACAGGTTGCGTGAAGATTACCCCTGCCCACGACCCCAACGATTTTGAAATGGGCGAGCGTCACCGACTGCCCCACGTTGTCATGATGGACAAGACGGCGAAAATCAACGAAAATGGCGACAAATACGCCGGTATGGAGCGATATGCCGCCCGCAAAGCCATTGTTTCCGACCTTGAGGCGTTGGGCTTGCTTGACAGCGTGAAGCCCCATACTCTGAACGCCGGCACTTGCTACCGCTGTTCCGCAGTGGTTGAGCCAATGACTTCCGACCAATGGTTCGTGCGGATGCAACCTTTCGCCGACCCTGCCATCAGCGCGGTGGAAAACAGCGATATTGCCATCAAACCTGAGCGGTTCGAGAAGACCTATTTCAACTGGATGAACAACCTGCGTGACTGGTGCATTTCCCGCCAAATATGGTGGGGTCATCGGATTCCCGCGTTCTATTGCGACGATTGCGGAGCTATGGAAGTGGCACGGGAGGATATTTCCGCTTGCCCAAAATGCGGTGGCGCGGTGCGACAGGACGAGGACGTGCTGGACACCTGGTTTTCCTCTGCCCTGTGGCCATTTTCCACCCTTGGCTGGCCCGAAAAAACGGAGGAGCTTGCCCTCCGCTATCCCACCTCCACCCTTGTGACAGGGTATGATATTATCTTCTTTTGGGTGGCGCGCATGGTTGTCATGGGGCAGGCGCTGATGGGTGACGTGCCTTTTGATACTGTGTTTTTGCACGGACTTGTGCGAGATGCAGAGGGCAAAAAAATGTCCAAGTCCGCAGGAAACGGCATTGACCCGCTGGAAGTCATCGGCAACCAAGGGGCGGACGCCCTCCGCTTTGCCCTTGTTGGTGGCAGTGCGCCGGGTGCTGATATGCGTATGTCTGACGAGCGGATTGAGGCGGGGCGAAACTTTAACAATAAGCTGTGGAACGCCGCCCGCTTTGTGATGATGCACGTGGGAGATTCAACTGGCGGGCGAGTTGACCTCGCCCCTACGAAAGATCTTGAACTTGCCGACCGCTGGATTTTGTCCCTGCTGAACAAATTAGTACGTGAGGTGGGCGAAAATCTTGACGGATTCGAGCTTGGAGTAGCCCACGCCAAACTGTACGACTTCACATGGGATATTTTCTGCGACTGGTACATTGAGCTTGCCAAGCCCCGCCTGTTTGATGATAACGCTGACCGCAAAGCTGTTGCGGTGGGCGTGCTTGATTATGTGTTGGGCGAGCTATTGAAGCTGTGGCATCCATTCCTGCCGTTCATCACCGAGGAGCTGTGGCAGCACTTGCGCCCGAATAGCGGTAGTGTGATGGTGGCGGCGTACCCCACTCACCGCGCCGAGCTTTGCTTTCCCGAAGAGGAGGAGCGTATGGCGGCATTGGTGGAGTGCATTCGTGCCATTCGCAACCGCCGCGCCGAGATGAAAGTGCCCATGGGCAAGCGTGTGCCGCTAACAATCGTCACCACCCGCACCGACGTGTACAACAGCGAAACCGCCACATTCTTCGAGAAAATGGCAGGTGCGGCTGAATCGGGAGTGACTTTCGCCGAGAGCTACACCCCCCGCGCGGATGACGTGAGCATTGTCACCCCTACCGCGGTGGTGTACATCCCCATGGCGGAGCTAATGGACATAGAAAAAGAAGTCGAGCGACTGGAAGGGGAGCGAAAAAAAGCCCTTGCCGAAATCGCAATGGTACAGGGCAAGCTGGGCAACGCAGGCTTCGTCGCCAAAGCCCCCCCTGCCGTCATCGAAAAAGAGCAGGAAAAGCTGACGAAATATCGTGCGCTGTTGGAGTCGATTGAAAGGACATTGGAGGGGTTGGCGTCTATGTAGCTGTAGTCGCCTATTTGAACGTTTCCCACCGCACCCGTAGGGACGACCGCCCGCGGTCGTCCGCCCGAACGATACAGGCAAAACGCCGTAGGGGCGAACTATGTTCGCCCACAACACAAGCCACCCCGTCAATGCTACGCATTGCCACCCCTCCCCAGAGGGGAAGAAGGTCAAGGGCGTTTAACCACGAACGGACACGAAAATGCACGAACACCACCGCCACCCGCCCTTAATCCCCTTCCTCGGGAAGGGGTGGATTGCGACCGCCATTGTCGCAAGACGGGGTAGGTGTGGAACGAAAGATTTTGAGTTTTGGTGTCGTGTTTGTGCCATTATCCTACCCCGTCACTCGCTATGCTCGTGCCACCCCTTCCCAAGGAAGGGGATTAAGGTCAAAAAATCAAAAACCCACCCAACATTTCCACCATACCCACTATCCCCCAATAATATTGCCAAACCGTAAATTTTCGCAATAATCTCGCCCCGCCCTTGACATACACCACCCCATATGCTATACTGTGGTGTAACTTTATTATAATCACAACAAAGAGGAAAAAACATGAAAAACAAAATTTTAATGAAAAGGCAGTTTGCTTTATTACTGGCATTTGTGGTGCTTTTTGGCGCGTTCGGTGCGTGGCAAATTGGTGCAATTGAGGGCAACGCAAGCCCGAACAGCGGCATTGTGCCAGCCAATGGAAATTACTTATATTTTGATATTTATGTTTCGACCGAAGGTGAGTTGCGTCAAGCACTTGGGAATATATACGGCACTTTGCCATCAACATACGATGGAATTAACATAATACTTACAGATGATATAGAATTGACAACAGATAGTGAATCAGCAATAATGATTACTGGTAGTACAACACATAGAGTGAAATTTTCGGGACAATATTCTATAACCAAGACAAATCTAATTTCTTCCTGGACTGTAATATTACATATTTGTTCTGCTTTTCCTGTTACATTAAACGGACCGACCCTTGATGGACAAGGTCGTTCAGGTGTTGTATATGTTCATGACAACTCTACATTTATCATGAATGCAGGAACGATTAAAAATGCTGGCTCAAGCTATTTGGGATGGGGAGCTTATACAGGTGGGGCTGGTGTGGAAGTTGAAGGTGCAACATTCATAATGAATGGGGGTTATATAATTGACAATTATTCCACTGGTGCTCGTGCTTTAACTGGAGCAGGGTTAGGAGGATTTGGTGGTGGAATAATTGCTACATCCACAGACCAATACCCATCTAATATATTTATAAATGGTGGCATAATAAGCGGAAACACATCAGATAATGGTGCTGGAATTGCTGCAATTAGACTGGGCTACCAAAGTGTAAATTTGTATATAAATGGCGGTGAAATAAGCGGGAATACCGCTTCGGTGTCCGGTGGAGGTGTGATGTCAGTTGGTAGTTATGTAGAGTTTTACGATGGTTTGGTAACTGGCAATACTGCGGTAGAAAACGGTGGTGGCTTTTATTTCATGGATACTTCTGCTATTGGTTTTCCATTTCCAGTGGGTACGCTTAATGTTATTCGCGGTTCTATCACAAACAACCATGCAGGCTACGACGGCGGCGGAATTTACTATGGCGGTCATGTGGCTACTGCCCGCACACCATATTATCATTTTTATGCCACAGATTTCCCTGGGCTAAATATCGGTGAATATGCAGTTTTCAGCGGCAACAGAGCGGGTAACGGAGTGTTTATTCCGCACGAAACTGCTGATTTACTTACAAATATTGCGTCAGAAAATACCTCGGCAACTACCCATTTGCTGAACAACTGGGATATTAACGCTCGCGGCGACGCATATGATTACATCCCTGCGCCCGATGGCGTTGAAGTGACAATTACCAAGCGTTTACTGACCCCTGTGGGTACTGTTATCCCCACAAATGTGCATTTTGCTTTCTTTGCGGACTTTGTTAGTTGGAATGGTATCCTGCCCACTAACGCAAATTGGCCTGCGGTACTTGACGCACCCGAGATTACCACCGCAACAGACCCGATTCTTATCCCCATTGCAACCGGTGCGGGAACAACAGCAAACGGCATTACAACCCGATATATGGTGTCCGGTAACATTCTTGCTGATATGAATTGGACAGCTACGGGAAGATATGTTTTCCGTGTTTGGGAGCATGACTGTTTTTATTGGGGTGACGGATACATTACCCCGGGTAGCGGCTGGAGTTCGCCTACTTTCTCACAAATGCAATTTTATCTAAATGTGTACGTTGCGTACGATGCGCCATCCGGCGAATTTTATGTTCGCTATGTTACCAGAGAAGTAGCGGTGATTTGCGGGAACTATCTTGCACAGGGTCAGGCGGCGCACCCGGCAGTTGGGGTCAAAGTGACAGAAATGATTTTCCAAAACACGTATACGCTAAACTATCATAGCGAAAACGGCGCAATGGTAGTTACAAAAACAGTGGACGGCGACATTATTGGCGACAGAACCCGCTTGTTTAACTTTGCCATAACATTACAGCTTGACCATGTTTTCTTCTACCCCGGTAGTTCGGGAACAGGTTATGTATGGTGTTATTATTGTTGCGATGATTATATGTTCATGGGTTTTCCGGATATGTGGTTCTACGGATTTATTTTTGATGCAAACGGTGACCCTGTTTTACCTCCTGTCCAATACCGAAGAGAAGGGCAATATTATTACCTTTGGTTCTTTAACGGAGATACCATCAATATTCAGTTGGCGCATGGTTGGAGTTTTGTTATAAACGCCCCTGTCGGCACACGATTTATTGTCACCGAAACCCCTGTGGAGGGATATACGCCATCTTGGTCTATTAACGGCGGTACTGTGACAAACTCTGCTACAACAGGACCGGGCTGGCATTATATTCTTATGCCTACTTATATCGGCGACCCTATTGAACCTACAAACCCAAGCACCGGTAGCCGTGTTGACTTTGTGAACTATCACATTTGGCACACTCCAACAGGATTGACCCTTGCAAATGGCTCGGTTATTGCTTTGGTTGTGCTGACCCTTGGTGCGCTGGCTGGCTTTATTGTAGTCAAAGCGAAAAAGGTTAGAGGCTTGCACAACGCATAAAAATGTAATTCTTGAAAAGGCGAGTAAATATTTTCACCCACCGCCAACAATTGACAAAATACACACAGGACAGGCTGTATCATTATGATATAGCCTGTCTTTTGTTTGGAGGAACATATGCTAAAAACATCATCTGTTGAAATAGAATACAGCGGCGGCACCCTCACCTGTCGTCTGCTTGGGGAGGTGGATCACCACAACGCTCCCCACCTGCGAGAGGAAATCGACCAAGAAATACTGGCACAGCGCCCCGAAAAAGTCGCCTTGTACCTTGGGGATATTGACTTTATGGACAGCGCAGGACTGGGGTTAATCCTTGGGCGGTACACCAAAGCGCAAAATATTGGGGCAAAATTGGTGCTAATCGAACCAACCGAGCAAGTGGAAAAAATCATCCGACTTGCAGGAACACACAAATTTATCGAAGTGATAAAAAGCACAAAGGAGAAGGCAAAATGAAGAAAACTACCATCAACGAGTTTGCCATGGTTCTTGCGGCGAAATCAGAAAACGAGAGCTTTGCACGGCAAACGGTGTCCGCTTTTGTGGCACAGCTTGACCCTACCGTCCCGGAGCTTGCGGACATTCGCACCGCAGTGTCCGAGGCGGTGACAAACTCCATCATTCACGGCTATCGTGGCATGACAGGGAACAACACGGTCTACATAACCGCAAAACTTTTTAGCGACCGCAGTTTGTCCATCAAAATCCGTGACAAAGGTTGCGGTATCGAGGACATCGAGCGTTGCCGCCAGCCCCTGTATACCACCGACCCGGGCGGGGAGCGCGGGGGCATGGGCTTTGCTATTATGGAGAGCTTTTGCGACCGTATTCGCGTTCACTCCACCCCAGGCAAAGGCACAACCGTGACCCTGCACAAGAAATTCTCGTAGAAAGGTATGTTGATAATAACCTTCCTGACCATCTGTTGCATTTATTTTTTTGCACCTGTTTATGTTAGGATGCTCAACACCCCAAAACACATGGGCGACAACAGTCAAAACCACATATTATTGAAAAAAATCGCCGATGGTGACGAGGCTGCTCTTGAGGAAATTATCAGCAGTAACCTGGGGCTTGTGAAAAGCATTGCCCTCCGTTTCCGTGACCGCGGCGTGGAGTACGAAGACCTTGTGCAAATTGGCACAATCGGCATGATAAAGGCGGCACGCAGCTTTGATTTTTCATATGATACAGTGTTTTCCACCTATGCCGTACCTCTGATTATCGGCGAGATAAAGCGATTTTTGCGTGACGATGGTCCAATAAAAATCAGCCGCAACATCAAGCGGCAAAGCATCCACATCATGAAGATGAAAGAGGAACTGACCAAAATCTTGGAGCGGGAGCCCCGTATTTCCGAGCTTGCGGAATATTGCGAAATCTCCGAAGAAGAGCTTGTCCGCGCCCTTGAGGCAGCCACCCCAATCACTTCCCTATCCGAGCCGGTTGGGGAGTCATCCGGCGGCGACGGGGTGGCACTTGGGGAGCTGTTGCCGGACACATCCTCCACTTTGGATATGCTTACCGACAAAATTGCCCTAAACGAAGCCATCACAGGGCTTGACGACTGCCAGCGGCAGATAATATACCTCCGCTATTACCGCGATATGTCACAGCAACAGACCGGGGCGGTGCTGGGGCTGTCCCAAGTGAAAGTGTCGCGGGAGGAGAAGAAAATAATACAGCTACTGCGCGAGGCACTGTAAAGGTGCGAATGCAACACTTATTCGGCGGAGCAATATTCGGCGGAGCAATAACACGACACCAAAAATAAGGCGTATACCCATATACCCAACTCCCCCCATGATGCATACAATGGTCATGGGGGATTATTTATTCCCCTTGCAAAAACACGGAGGAACAAATCAAATATGTACAACTGCATAATTGCATTATCGTCGATGACATATGCCATTAAAGGAGAAAAGGCATTGCTTGCATACGATATTTCCGCAAAAATAGTACGGTTGACAGCCGACCAAACAGAACGGGGGTGCGCATACGGGTTGCAAATTCTTTGCTATTACGCACACCAAGCCTATGGAATACTCGCCAACGCCGGAATCCCTGCCGGCGAACTTGTTCAGGAATGGAAAGTATGAAAATAATGATTGAAGAGTGTGTTGAAACATGATTGATCTGAATCCGTCTTTCAACACCTCCCTTGAAAGGACGCGCGCAGTATGAAAAAAATCGAAAATTTTGTTTATCTTGACAACGCCGCCACCAGCTGGCCAAAGCCTGCCTGTGTTGGGGCGGCAATGACCCACGCCATGATGGAACACGGCGGCAATCCGGGGAGAGGGTCGCACCCTCTTGCGGAAGCCGCCGCTCGTTTGGTTTATGGTTGCAGAGAGGAAATCGCTCTGTTTTTCGGCAGTCAACCGGAGAACGTGATTTTCACCTACAATGCTACATACGCACTGAATATGGTTATCCAATGCACTATTGGTGCGGGGGAGCATTTTATGATTTCCAACGCCGAGCATAATTCGGTCTATCGCCCTGCGACCGCACTTGAGACAAAGGGGGCGAAGTTGGACATTTACAACGCATTTGTTCCCCCGTGGCAGGTGGTGGAGCAGGTGTCGGGGATTTTGCGGCACAACACTCGTGCGGTGGTAGCAACACATTCGTGCAACATCTGCCCTCTCACTTTGCCTATTAGAGAGCTTGGGGCGTTGTGCCGTCGAAAAGGAGTATTTTTCGTGGTGGATGCCGCTCAATCAGCAGGGCGGGAAGAAATTAACATGAAGCGTGACAATATCGACGCCCTCTGTCTTGCAGGACACAAGGGTTTGCTTGGGCCGCAGGGCGTTGGGGTGATAATCCTGTCCGACGCGTTAAAGGAGCATTTGGCGGCACGACATACCCTGATTCAGGGAGGTAGCGGGATGAATTCCCTTGACCTGCATATGCCCGCTATTTTTCCTGAGCGGTTCGAGGCGGGAACGCCAGCCACCCCCGCCATAGCAGGGTTGCTGGCAGGGGTGGAGTATGTGGGTCAGCTTGGATCGGACAATATTCGGCGGCAAGAAAACGCCGTCTTTACCCGAATTCGCGAAATTTTGCTTGCCAACCCAAAAATTCAGCTGTATATGCCTGAAGCCACCGAGGGCAGCGTACTTTTGTTCAACATCGACCGCATTCCAGCGGAAGTGGCGGTGGATAAGTTCGCCGAGGGTGGGGTGTATCTCCGTGGGGGGTGGCACTGTAATCCTCTTGCCCATCGCCAACTTGGCACGTTGGGCAGCGGTGCGGTGCGGGTAGGGATAGGCTATGCCAACACCTTGGAGTGTGCGGAGAAATTCGGCGAAGTATTGGGAGAAATATAATAAACCCTCCCCCTTTTAGCGAAGGGGGAGGGTTGGTTTTTAGTCAGAGGTATACGGCATAAGTGCCATGTGGCGGGCAGTTTTGATTGCTGTTGTTACCGCACGTTGGTGTGCCGCACAAGTGCCGGTCACACGGCGAGGCAGGATTTTGCCACGCTCGGTAACGAACTTTTTCAGCTTGTAAGCCGCTTTGTAGTCGATGGTTTCGTTTTTGTCGGTGCAGTAAATGCAAACTTTTTTCCGTCTGCGTTGAGCACCGGGACCACCACGACCGCGATTGTAACCGCCTTCGCGTTGTGGGCGTTCGCCGCCTTCGCCTTGCTCTCTTGATGGGCGAGTGTTTTCTGCAGGAGCTTCTGTTTCTACAGGAGTGGAAACTTCCGCTTCGCCTTCGGGAGTGGTGTTCTCTTCTGGCGTAATGTCTTTGTTAATCATTTATTTTTTCTCCAATTTCTGTAATTATTAGAACGGCAAGTCATCATCATTTGACAACTCTTCAAACTTCACTCCGTCATCTGCTGTAGATGAGTAGGGTTGTGCTGGCGGCTCGGGGGCGTATGACCCTGTGCCTGTGTATGGGTTGTAAGTGCCTGGTTGCGAGGGCGCACGATTTTGACTTTCGCTTGCACTATCAACAAAATTCACTTCCTCCACAACCACTTCGGTATTATACCGCTTGTTGCCCTGTTGGTCTTCCCATGTACGGGTCTGAATATTGCCAACCACGCAAATACTGCTACCTTTGCGGAAATACTTGGTGATAAACTCCGCAGTAGCACGCCATGCCACGCAGGTAATAAAATCTGCGGTGCGTTGGTCGCCTGCTTTGGCTCGGCGGTTCACAGCAACAGTAAAAGAAGTCACAGGAATGCCTGCGGCGGTGTGTTTAAGCTCCGGGTCGGCAGTAAGACGCCCACCAAGAATCACTTTGTTAAAATTAAAGTTTGCCATGTTGCCTCCGCTTACGCCTCGCGCTTGGTCACAATGAAACGCATAACACGCTCATCAATGCCAAACAAACGACGCAACTCTGTTGGGAATCCCGGCGCTGAATCAAAGGCTACAAGAGCGTAAAAGCCCTCGTTTTTGTAGTTAATGGGGTATGCAAAACGGCGTTTGCCCCACCCTTCGATTTCTTGCACATTTTCTGCGTTTTTGCCAATGATGTCAACGAATTTCGCAACTGTTTCCTTGGCAGCCTCTTCGCCGTTTTGAATATCAACAGCAAAAAGAGTTTCGTACTGATTTTTTTTGTTATCCATGTTTTTACCTCCTTATGGACATACGGCTTCCTGCGGCTTTGGTTTTGCAGGTAGCAAGGAGAGGTGCACCATGTTCCATGACACACTTCTAACTATACTATTATACATTATTTTTCCCGTTTGTCAAGGGGTTTGACCGAAAAAGTTTGAAAAAGTTTGAAAAAAGAAAAAGATTTGCACTTCGCTATTGAAAGCAACCTATCCCATAGGTTATTCTGGGTGCATTCATACTCGAAAAGATTTGAAAACAACAACTGAAAGGACGCGTGAGAGAAAGTTTTGTGCGCATTTCTTCTCCCGCGTGAAATGGCTTATGAAAAATCAGCTAAAAATCGAATATCTACCCATCGAAAGTCTTACCCCTTACGAAAAAAACAGTAAAATCCACACCAGGGAGCAAATCACCCACATTGCCCAGTCAATCCGCCAGTTTGGCATGAACGACCCCCTTGGCATTTGGGGAGAGGATAATATCATTCTTGAGGGCAACGGCAGGCTTGAAGCCTTGCGGCAATTAGGCTATGCTGAAATTCCTTGTCTACGCCTTGACCATTTAAGCGAGGACGAGCGGCGTGGGTATGTCATCGCACATAACCATATCGCAGGGCAAACAGGATTCAACGAAAGTGTTCTTCTTGCAGAGCTTGAGTCGCTTCAAGGCAAGGTGGATATGGCGGCACTTGGGGTGATGGAAGAGGAGTATCGCTCCACTTTGCGAGAGCTTGAAGCACAGGAGCTTCGCCCGTACAGCCGTGTTCACTACATGATTTCAATGGACGTGAACAACCATGATGCTGTGGTGTCCATAATCGACCAATTGCGGCAGATAGAGGGGGTGCAAATTGAATCGACACTCAACTAAAACGGACAACGCCAACGTGGCGGACAAGGTTTTTCTCCGTCGTCGTGCCACCGAGGGGCTTAGGGAACTGCGTGTGCTTGACTTGTACGCAGGGAACAACGTTCTGTGGCGCAACTTTGACACCGCCCGCTATTACGGGGTGGAAATTATCCCCGGCAAAGGAAGCAACCTGAATGCCGACTGTCGCCGTGTGATTGCCAGCTTGGATTTAAGCGGGTTTAATGTAATCGACTGCGATAGCTATGGTGTGCCCTTTGATGTGATAGAAGCCATTTTCGCCAACTCCACTCTTGCGGCGGGAACGGTGGTGATTTTCACCGCAATATCCAACAAGATGAGTGGAATTTCTCGCCGTTGCCTTGATATGTTCGGGCTGTCTGCCCTATCAAAAAAAGCCCGCACCCCGGTCAACGGATTGGGGATAGAGCTTTTCTATGCCGCACTTGAGAATTGGGGGGTACGAGAAGTGCATCGATACAGGGTTAGGGGCAGTTATGACAAGCATTATGGGTATTTTGTGGTGTGACCCTAAACAGCCCAAACCATTCTTCCGTCCCCTCACCGCCCGTTTGGCGAGAGGGGGCGGTTTGCATTAGCTCCAGCCCATGTGCCGCCGCAGATGCTGTTACATCTTCTAACACTTGTTTTAGCAGAGAAGGAGTGCGAATTTTCCCCGACTTGGTAAGCCCTTTCCGCCCAACCTCAAATTGGGGTTTGATTAAACTTATCACTGTCGCCCCCTCTGCAAGAAATGGCAAAATCGAGGGATACAGCAGGGTTTGCGAAGTGAATGACACATCAATGGTGCAAACGCTGCACTTTTCAGGAATATCGGCAGGTGCCAGGTCACGGGCATTTCGCCCCTCAAGGGAAATAAGCCGTGGATGGCTTATCAAGCTGTGGTGTAATTGGTCACGACCAGTGTCCACCCCATAGATTTTTTCAGCACCGTGCTGTATCAAGCAATCGGCAAATCCCCCGGTTGACGTACCAATATCAAGAACAACCGCCCCCGAAATGGTTTTTGCCAAGCCAAAATCCTTGATTGCCCCCGCTAACTTTAATCCGCCGCGACTTACATAAGGCAGGGGTTGGGCGGTAATGGCAACCAAGCAATTTTCAGTTATTTTGTGGGCGGCACGAATACAGGTTTTGCCGTTTACCGTCACTGCACCGGTTTCAATAAGAAAGGCAGCACGTGAACGACTTTCCGCATAGCCTTTCTGTGTTAAATACAAATCAAGTCGCACTTTGATACTCCGAGTATATCACCATTGGAGTCTTTTGTGCATTGCGGATGTAGCTTTCAATGGTGCGGAAATAATCAAGGTCAAGAATAGCGGCGGATGCGGCGCGCAAGGCAACAATTTGCTGTCTAATTATGTCCACATAATTGTCCGGCACAACTATTCCTTCGTTGGGCACAAATCTGCTTGTGTTGGCGAAAAATCTGCCGTTGTTGGTGATAAAACTGCTGTCGTTAAAAATGACAAGAGGTGCCGAGTCACCAAGGAAGTCACTACCCATCAACATTCTTGAATCAAAAGGCAAATTCAGTAGATTTAGCAGGGTTGGTAACAGGTCAACATTGCTTACAGGGCGTTCTACAACAACAGGTTGCATTCCCTGAACATACAGCACCATGCCGGTGCGGTGGCGGTCTATCTGTTGGTTTTCAATGGGACGCCCCCGTAGCTCTGCAAGTTCGGCATTAGTAAGAAATTGCGACTGGGGCGGGTGGTCGGGTAGGATAGCAATAACTGTTCGCTCTGCAATGCCCGCATGGTTAAGGCGTTCCATCAAATATGCCACCGCAAGCTCAAGCTCAAGCTGTGAGGCAAGATATGCACGAACTCTTGTAGAATATGGCAAGTGTGCAACAGCATTGCGATGTCTGAACGCCATGCTGTTCCCAACAAAGTCATACACTCCGTGTCCGCTGACCGTCATGTAGTGAACATGGAAATGCTCTTGTTCAATCCAATTATCAACGCTTGCTTGCATCATGCGCAAGTCGCTGTTGGGCCATACATTTTCACCAAGATTCAAGCCGTTGCCCACAGCCAGCCAGTTATAACCAAGGTTAGGGTGGGAAATATGCCGAGAGTAAAAGGTGTATGTATGGTTATGAAACGCCCATGGTTGTGTGTTCATTTCAGCAAACTGCATTCCCAAAGTAAATGGTAGCCATGTGCGCTCTCGTCCTGTTCGGGCAAACCAGTTGTGTCCTTGGCGAGGAATAATGCTTGTGACACTGGCAAATTCTCCGTCAGTGGTATTCCACGGGGGCGTGTAAAAGTTGGGCACATAAAACCCATTTCGGGTCATGTGATATAAAGTGGGGGTTAAATCAGGTCTAACAGCAAATCCGGCAAACCCTTCTGCCACGATGAAAATCACATTATATCCCTCAAATTTGCCGGTAAAGTCGTTTTGTCGACCGGGCTGCCTATTTCCGAAAAATTCGTGCATTTCTCGCAGACGTTGATTGTTGGTAGCGGCGGCAAGGGCGGCGAAGTCTATGTTAAAAGCGTTGTAATACAGTTGTCTTGGAGGTGGAGGAGGGTCGGCATCGTTATAATAATCGTTATCATTGTAGCTGTCGTTGTCGTTGTTATTTTGCGGTGGTGGGTCAACAGGGGGACGAACAGGGGGGCGGGGGGCATTTGGATTTTCCACTTCGGGAATTTGCGGTACATCCGCCAGTCCCGAATCTCCTCCCCGTGGCACAATACGTTCGGTAAGTTGTACGCCAATTGCACCCAAAAAACCGCTGTTTTCAAAAAGTTCGCTGTCGCTGTGATAGTTGTTCCCGAAGAAAACGCCCATAGTTGACGACGGATTATATGCCGCCGGAATAAATGCGCCCCAAATTGCTATATTAACCACAAAAGCAGTAGCAACAAGGCTTGCCAGCTTTATCTTGCCGACTTTGATTTTAGTATCAATTGCTGTCTGCTTGATTTTTTCGTGCCGTTCAAAGCAATACACTCCAAAAAGCGGTGTTGCCGCCAGTAGTGTCCACGGCAGGGTATATAAAATATGAGCTATGATTTCGCCTATAAACTCTCCAAACACATCTCCTGCATGACCAAGCATATTTAGTGACCAAAAGGAAGCAAAGGCGTTTGAATAAACAATTTGCGAGCTGTAGAATATCCAGATTATTGCCATTATTGCCACGGCAGTCCACCGCCGAAACTTTGGCGAAAGCAGGGTGAACAATACTGCCACAGTAATGCCTAACGGCAATGTTATCAACAGTATGCGAAGCAGTGACCAGGAAAAAAACACTTCAAAGGAAAAAATCCGCAAAAACATTTCCCACGTAAAAAAGCACGCCCAGTACACGGCGACACGGAGCAAAAAGTGCGTATCTATGAAAATTTTCTTTGCTTGTTCTATAAACATTGTTGTTCTCCGATTTTTTTGTGTTTGGAGGGTGCTGTGGGGTGGGGTGTTAGGTGAGGTTTGGCTCTGTCCATGACCAACCGCACCCGCCCTTTGCCTCCCTCGTGGAGGGAGGTGGCTTGCGGGTGGTTTCCCCGCAAGACGGAGGGAGTGGGCACAGACTGTTCGTTGCGGGCAGACACAAGGTCTGCCCCTACGGTTAGGACGTGGGGTGCGGTGCGTGCTGTTCGGCGGACGACCGAGGACGGTCGCCCCTACAGGTGCGGTGGGTATCATTCGGCGGGACGCCCAGGGGTGCGTCCCCTACATGGGTTTCAGTTGTGCCGTTCAGTCGGGCGGCAGGTTGCCGCCCCTACGGGTGCAGTTGGTCATGGAACGTTACCCTCAACTACCCCCCCGCAATCATATCCGCAATATTCCCCGCAACCCCTCCACCTTATCCATCAATTCCTCGGTGGACTTTCCTATAATGGTAGCATGCCCCATTTTGCGGGCTTTCTTACTCTCGCTTTTGCCGTACAGGTGAACTTTCACCTGCGGGTCGGCGTAAGCCTGGTCAAGTCCTACAAGGGTTGCCGTTCCGCCACCCTCTCCAAGCAGATTCAGCATGGCGGTGGGCTGTCGCAGGGTAGTATCCCCAAGGGGCAAGCCAACGATAGCACGAACGTGGTTCTCGAACTGGTTACAATAGCACCCCTCGATGGTGTAATGCCCCGAATTGTGGGGGCGGGGAGCGACTTCGTTCACCAATACTTCCCCGTCAGCGGTGACGAACATTTCCACCCCGAACGTTCCTACTCCGTCAAAGACTTCCATCACCCGCTCGGCAATGTCAACCGCTTTTTCCGCTGTCGCCCGGTCAATGCGCGCAGGAACGATAGTCACATCAAGAATGCTGTCACGATGCCCATTCTCGGCGATAGGGTAAATCACCCGCTTGCCGTTAATTCCACGGGTGGCGATAACCGAAACTTCGCACACAAAGTCCACACACCGCTCCACCATCAGTTCAATCTGACCACCGCCAAGGGAAGCGAACGCCGCGTCCACCCCAGCCTCGTCACGAATGAGGGCATTGCCCTTGCCGTCGTAGCCACCGCGAGTGGCTTTCAGCATCATGGGATAGCCAAAGTCGGCGGCGAGTGCGCGAATCTCCTCGGTGCTTGCCACCAAAACAAAGTCGGGTGTGGGAATGCCTGCGGACTTGTACGCCTGATTTTGCGTGTACTTGCTCTGAATGACTTTCAGGGAAGCGATAGAGGGGTACACAGCCTTGCCCGCTCGCTCAAGTTCGTCAAGGGCGGCGGCGTTGATACGCTCGAATTCATATGTAATCACGTCGGACACCTGCGCCAGGGCGGCGTAGCCAGCAGGGTCATCAAGCTCCCCTACAATCATCACATCGCTGATACTTGCAGAGGGGCAGTCGGGGCTTGGGTCAAGGGTGGCAACGTGCATACCAAGCCGCTTCGCCTCGAGAATCATCATTTTGCCAAGCTGACCTCCGCCAACAATGCCGATACGTGTTTTTGTTTTGTCCATGTTTGTAAGTGCTGAAAGCATGAGCGACCTCATGCCAGCATTCTCCCATTGTATTTTATGTTGTGGGTGGGGGGTTACAGAAATGTGCGGTACGCCTTTGACCTTATTTCCCTCCCGTGGAGGGGTCGCCGTAGGCGGGGGTGGTTCAGCGTGTATTTCAACGACAGCGACCACCCCGTCTTGCCACCAAATGTACAGTTTGTTGCCAACAATCATCTTGTGGCAATCCACCCCTCCACAGAGGGGAATTTTGTACAGCCTGTGCCGTTTATAGGGACGACCGGGGACGGTCGTCCCTACGGGTTCAGCCACACCAAAGCCTCCCTCGCCGAGGGAGGTGGCGGCGTAAGCCGACGGAGGGAGTTCTTGCACTGTGTGCCGTTTGGCGGCGTGCCAGCGTCTCCGCCCTGCGGGTGCAGTGCCCTTGACCTTAATCCCCTCCCGTGGAGGGGTGGATTGGCGGTGGTGTTCCGTCAAGACGGGGTGGCTCGTTCTGTATCGTTCGGCGGGCGACCGAGGACGGTCGCCCCTACAGGGTTGCCCCATCACTCCTCGTCCAACACCCATAATTAGTTCTTTGGCGTTTGGTTTAATGTGTGCTATAATCACACCAACATATGCCAATTACGGCGGTTGTACATCACGCTTAGCACGTGAACATTGCTCTCTTCTTCATCAACCACATAAAACACATAATAATTTTTAACCGGCATTTTCCGAATTTCACGAGATTTGTGAGGCTCGGTGTCGACGATTGGGAAGCGTAGAGGTAATTGGGTAAGAGTTTTAATAGCTGAATTGATTGAATTATAAACATTTTTTGCTGTCAACGGTTCTTTTAATTCTTTGGATATGTAACGGCGAATATTTAGTATTTCTTGTTTTGCCGTGTCATTTGTGAGCACTTTATATTCCTTCATTCTCAAATATCCTCTCAAGCTCCGCAAATACCTCCTCCGCCGGGCGACCTTTATCCCCTGCGGCATATCTTGCGTAGCTTTCCTCTAACTTCGCATTAAGCTCCTCCATGCTATCGACCATAAATGACGGCTTTGTAGCGGTCAAACGGAATGGAATTTCCCGTTCGCGCACAACGGTTTTCATGAAAATGTTAATCGCTGACGAAAGAGTTAGCCCCATTTCGTCACACACCTCGTCAAATTGCTTTTTCAGCTCTTCGTCTGTGCGAATGTTAATGCTTGTTTGTCCCATAATGTATCTCCTTTGATGTTAGGATAGGTTTAGTATATACATTATACATCATTTTATTTGCAATGTCAACAAATTTGTTTACGAAGCGAAAGTGTATAGGGGTGGGAGTTGACCGTCCGATGGTAGGGCAATAACTCAAAGCGAATACGCGAGGTGAGGGGGTCCCGCATAAATTTTCAAAGGGCGCAAATTTTGCGGGATGACGGGTGCAGGACGTGGAGCGAGGGTTGTATCGTTCGGGCGGGCGACCGCAAGCCCCGCCCCTACGGCAACGTTTGGGTGCGTGTTTAGCCCTTGACCTTTAATTGTCAACTGTCAATTGTCAATTGTCAACTGCCCTTAACTCCACTCTCCACTCTCCAAACTCTCTTCCCCTATTCCCCCAACACCAACCCCGCAAGCTCCATCGGTGCTACAACCTCGCCGTCACGCAACGCCCTCATAACACCAGCCGAAAACTCGTCCACAAGGGTGATTTTACCGTCGCACTTGCCGAACTCGAACTTAATATCCGCAAGCTCCAGTCCGTGGGAGGTTAGGTCTTCGTGTATCAGTCGTGCCACTTCGCGGGTCAGGCGGTGGCACTCGGCGTACTCTGCGTCAGTCATAATCCCAAGCGCCACAAGGGATTCGGGGGCGATTGGCGGGTCTTCCCGCTCGTCTGATTTCAGGGTGACTTCCACAAGGTAGTCCAGATTCTCGCCTTGTGTGGTGTACTGCCCGTATCTGCGGACAAAACTGCCCCAGGAAAGGCGACGGCAAACGAACTCTAACCCCTTGCCGAACAGCTCGGCAGGCAGGATTTTCATGGTCACTTCCTCAAAGTCGCAGTCAACAAAATGGGTGGGAACTCCCGCCGCCGACAGCTTGCGGAAGTAATATTCGCTCAGGCGCAGGCTCTCCCGTCCTAACCCCTCGATGGTCAGCCCCACTTGATTCATGCCCGGGTCGAAAACTCCATCTTTCCCGGTGGCATCGTCCTTTAGTTTAAGGGTGTACGTGCCGTCCAAATTGTCGAAAACGTTTTTTGTTTTTCCTGTGTAGATTAGTTTCATGCTTTTTCTCCTTGGTATATTAGTGTTTTGTTTGTGAGTGTACCTTTTATCTTGGCGAAGCGGCAGGTCGCTCACGCCCTACAGGTGCAGTGCCCTTGACCTTAATCCCCTTCCTCGGGAAGGGGTGGCACGAGCATAGCGAGTGGCGGGGTAGGATAGACCACAAACACGACACCAAAACTCAAAATCTTTCGTTTCACACCTACCCAGTCTTGCGGAAAACCACCGCAATCCACCCCTTCCCAAGGAAGGGGAATTACAGAAATGTGCGGTGTGCCCTTGCCTTTTGCCCTCTTTTGGGGACGGGTGTTTTTTGTTGCGGGCGGGCATGGAAACCCGCCCCTACATGGTGCAGTGTGCCCTTGCCTTTGCCCTTTTCAATAAAATAATTTGCGGAGCAAATTTTCCGCAATTCTTCATTTTTCATTTTTAATTCTTCATTGTATTTGCCCTTATTCCCCGTGGAGGGGTCGCCGTAGGCGGGGGTGGTTCAGCGTGTATATTGCGGGCGGGCGAACCCCGCCCCTACGGGGTTTTGGCTGTATCGTTCGTTTCACACCTACCCCGTCTTGCGGAAAACCACCGCAATCCACCCCTTCCCAAGGAAGGGGATTTACAGAAACATTTTGTCTTTTTTCGTGTATGACCTGGTTAAAATGCCCTTACGCCCTTGATCCCTTACCCTAAATACTCCGCATATCCCACATCCTCCAGCCTCGCCGCTTTGTCGCACACCATGTCCTCAAGAGATTTTTTGTACCGGTCAAGTCGCTCTGCCAACGCCACATCCGTCACCGACAGGATAGAGGCGGCAAGGATGCCCGCGTTTTTCGCTCCGTTAATTGCAACTGTGGCAACAGGGATGCCAGGGGGCATTTGCACAATGGAATACAGCGAGTCCACCCCCGACAGGCTTTTGGTCATCACCGGCACGCCAATGACAGGCAGAGAAGTGATGCTTGCCACCATTCCCGGCAGGTGCGCCGCTCCGCCTGCCCCTGCGATAATCACGCCAAGGCCCCGCTGCCGTGCAGTTTCGGCGTAGTCGTACATTCGCTTTGGGGTGCGGTGCGCCGACACCACCGTCAGCTCGTACTCCACACCAAGCTCGTCCAATATTTCCGCCGCATCTTTCATAACAGGCAGGTCGGAATCGCTGCCCATAATTATGCCTATTTTCGCCATAGCTTGCCTCTTTTCGACTGATTTTATGTCTTTATTATACTATAAAAAATAACGCAAGTCAAGACGTGGTTTGAAGCGTTTTCATTGTTTACTTATTGTTCACGAATGCAATAAAAAAGACAGACGAGGGTATCGTCTGTCTCAGTTTGAAGAAAAAGTCTTTTTTATCTTGGGGCGTTGCCCCAAACCCCACTTAGGAACTTGCCCGCTCACGCACTACGGTTGCCTGTTTGACGACGAAGCCGCCAATAGACTTGTGTCGAAACAAACTTATCGTAGCTCTCGGAATGTCATTGCAAAGGCGGTTTGTGCCGTGCAATCCAGTGGAAGGGCAAGAAATCGCCATAAATCAACCCGTAAAACAATGAAATTTCTCGTACAACGACTGGATTGCACGCGGAAAATCACCGCTTTGCAATGACAATTATCTGTTGTTTTTGTTTCGACACAACCTTAATGCCGCAACCTTCGGCGCTCACAAGGGCTTTGAAAAATGTTCCTAAGAACCTCAAAAACTTTGGTACAAAAGCATTTCATGCTTTTGTGATAAAAAGTTTTTAGTCAAGTTTTTTACAAAAAACTTGTGCGGTGTGGGCGCACAGCCCACGACCTCGACCTTTTTCTTCACTCTAAAACAGACGAGGGTATCGTCTGTCTTTTTTTGTCTATCAATAAATCTATTCATTTACCTCTGCGGAATGATAATCACTTTTGGCAGGGCTTGCACCTCCGGAGAGAGGTTATTCTGCGCGAATATATCTCCACGGGTTGTGCCATAGCGTTTGGCAATGTCCCAAATGCGCTCTCCCCGCTCGGGGTAGTACAAAATCATGGCAGAATCCGGTTGGGTGGTGGCACCTGTGGCTACTGCAAGGTCTGCGCCAAGTTTAATGCCCTCAACGATTTCCTTTTGCTCTTCGGTGTATACCATTGCAACAAACGAAGTTTCAAAATCTGTGTATAGCTTGCCGTTATCCACACGGCAACGAATGTTGGATGTCCGTGCCTCGGTGCGAATTTTCATGTTCGCCACCACAGGCACATGGCTCTCGAAACGCACAGGAATTTCGGTGGACAAGTCGGTCAACACTCCGTCCACAGTTACCCCGACAACATTCACCGCCGCAGTTCCTGTAAGGGTTGCGTTGCCTTTTTTGCTTTCGGTAAAGTCTTGGTCAAAGCTCACTTCCACACGACTGCCGATAATTGTGTCAATTGCCGTTTCAGAAAGGTCAGACACCATAAAGCTCTCGTTCATCGAGAAGTTTTCCCGAATGGCCTCTACAAAGCTGCCCACCGTCTTTTTGCGGGTGACATTTTGGCACTCACGGTTTAGAGAATATGCGTCATCTACAAACGAAACCTGCTTGCTGCTTGCCGCTTCTACGTCGATACCATATGTAATGTCAAGTTCAATCATTCGCATAGCACCATGCTCATCTGCTCGCACGTTAGCTTCAAGGTTCACCACCGCAACACTTGCAAGGCACTCGTATTTTTCGCTGATGCCCTGGGCTTCGATAGTTTGCGTCACCGGCCAGCTACGGCGAATCATGGTGTACTCGGGAGCGGTCTCTTCGGTTTGCGTAAGATACAGGCACTCCATGTCGCAGTTGCCACGGACAGTCAGGCGGTCGCTTGCGGCGCGACACTCGTCAATGTAAATGTCGGCTTTTGTGTACACAAGACTGCTGATAAGCGGCAGAGTTTTCTCGATAGTAATGTCCTCGGACAGGCTAAAGTCGCTTTCACGAATGTTCATCATATTCATGGCAGGAATTGTACCAAGACGAGTTTCAAGCAGGCTTTCGTCTTTCTCTTTTGCGCCGAACAAGTCGGGCATCATGCTGCCACGCCGCCAAATGCTGACGTTTGCCCCTGCACGCGAGCGAATGTTGAACTTTCGTGGATTTTGCATACGGCAGTTCACCGCTTCCACCACAGGCACAATAAGGTCAACGCAATCTTCGGTCAGTTCGTCATTAACGATTTTGTTGTTATAGCCTGCACGGAAAACTGCGTTGGCAAGGGTGTTTTCCTCGGATATAAACACCACACGATACATCACGCTACCGTCATACTCAAGGCTACCCGAACCGGTAAATCGTCCGTCAATCGAGGCGGATGCGTCTACCCACACCACCTTTTTCACATCGGGAAGATAATCCGGCAGGACAAAGTCGTCGGATAACTCCCGTGTGTACACGCTGCCCATTATCTTGTCGGCGGCGCAAAAATTATCGCTGTCGCGATCGCTAAAGTTTATTTTTCCATTGTGTTCCATGTTACTGTCCCCTTTTATAACTGATTATTACAAGCTGTTGACATAGCCGCCCACAAGCCGTTTGTGGATAGTATATGAAGGGGGAGAGGGATTTAGAACAGGGGCTTTTCGGTGGGGCAATAATTATTGACTTTTCAGAAATTACATGATATAATGTTCTTGTGATAGTTCTTACGCCGTCAGGGTGATTCACTCGCCCGTCAGGCGTAAGAACATGATATAACAAGTCCAGAGTGCGACGTTTTTAAGTGGAATTCACTTCAACAAATAAAAATGCCGTGCGATGGATGCCCAAACTCCACCCTCCAAACTCCAAACTCCACCCTACCCCAAAAGGAGTCCCCATGCCACGAAAACCCACACCTCAAACCACACCCCTGCGGCACATTGCGTTCATCATGGACGGCAATGGGCGGTGGGCTCGTCGTCGTGGAATGCCCCGCGAAATGGGGCACAGAGCAGGGGCGAAAACCTTTCGGCGGGTGGTTGACCATTGCGACAAAATCGGCATTCAGGCGGTGACGGTGTACGCCTTTTCCACCGAAAATTGGTCACGCCCACCTGAGGAGATAAACTCCATCATGGAGCTGCTCTCCGACTTCCTCACCGAAGCATTCGACCGCCCGGAGGATCAAGTTGAAATCCGCTTTCTCGGCGACAAAAGTGTGTTCGAGCTACCTTTGCGAGGGCGATTGGAGCAATTGGAGCAACGCACCACAGGACGCAAATCCCGCTTGAACATCGCACTAAACTATGGCAGTCGAGCGGAAATCGTTCACTCGGTGAACACTGCGATTAAAGAGGGAAAACGGCAACTTGCCGAAGATGACATTTCCACCGCCCTGTACACCGCCGACTGCCCCGACCCGGACATGATTGTTCGCACAGGAGGGGATATGCGGCTGTCCAACTTCCTGCTGTGGCAGGGAGCATACGCCGAACTGTACTTCACGGACACCCTGTGGCCCGACTTCACCCCACGCCATGTTGACAAGGCGGTGAAAGAGTATTATCGCAGGCACAGGCGGTATGGGGGGCTGTAGGAATGAAGAATTAAGAATGAAAAATGAAGAATTACGGTAAATTTGCTACGCAAATTATTTTATTGAAAAGGGCAAGGGCGTGTGGAGTGTGGAGTGTGAAGAGTAGGGAGTGGAGTTAAGGGCAACTCTACCACGAACGGACACGAAAATGCACGAAAAACAGAAAAAATGTTTCTGTAAATCCCCTTCCTTGGGAAGGGGTGGACCCATCACATAGTGCCCTTTGCTTTGTGATGGGGACGGGGTAGGTGTGAAACGAACGATACGCACCCAACGTAGGTTGGTTCACCCGCCCGCTTGTTGGGTGTCATTTGCACATAAAATCCTAACCAAAACAACCCCAACAACCGCACCCGACCTTAATCCCCTTCCTCGGGAAGGGGATTAAGGTCAAGGGCGGGACAACCACCACAAAACAAAAAAACCAAAACCGAAGTCTTGGTTTTGGAGTAACCATTCATTACTCTTGTTTTTCGTAATGGCTTACGATAATGCCGTAACCGTACACAAAAGCTCTAACAACCGTGGCAATAAGGCACAAGATAGCGGCGATGACAATACAAATAAGTATAGTAAATCCATCTCCTAAAAATATCCCAAACAACACTATAAGACCAGCTAAAAGCATCTCTAATATAAATATAAAATTAGCATATCTCTTTATAGTATTTCCTGTTGGTGTTTTGCCCTTGAATGCACTTTCCCTTGTATCGCAAGCATTGCACATTTTTTGCTCACCTTTCAAGTAATTTACACTGCAATAAGGACAAATCTGTTTTTCAGTAGCTTTTTGATTGGGCTTTTCTTGTTCAACCATACCTTTGCTACATTCCTCTTCAACCATGCTTTTGCTACATTCATCGCAAATATCCTGTCCATTTTTCAAGATATTTTCTCTGCAAGCAGGACACTTCATCTTTCCACCTCCAAAAAGTTTAATACCAATATTATACACCCCCCCCGCAAAATGTCAATAGTTATAGCAAAAAAAGTTGAAAAAGTTTTTGTGGGTGTCTGAAGGGGGTGCGGGCGGGTCGACCCCGCTCCTACAAAACTCCCCCAAAGGACAACTCCCCTATGAAAACACGCATAATCTCCGCCGCCGTTTTCGGCATTCTTCTTATCCCCGTTTTCCTATTCTCGGACAGCTATGCCCTTGTGCTGCTGGCACAAATCATCTCTGTCGGAGCAACATTCGAGCTGTTGCGGGTGACAAAATTGGGCAGCAGGCTGTCCCTTTCCATACCCGTACTTGCGGTGGTGGCGGCGTTGCCCCCCCTCACCCGTGTTTCCTTTGACCTGCTGGGCGTTTCGATTCACGGCGTGGAAAACTTCCACCATAGCGTGGCAATTGCCTTTTTCGGACTGATAATGCTGTGTATGTTCGTCTGCGTGCTGACGCAGGAAAAGACAGATTTGGGCAAGCTATGTCTTGTGCTTACCCTGTCGTTTTATATCACAATTGGGGCGTCCTCATTGGTACTGCTCCGCGACCTCCAGCCGTGGGGGGCGTATATCTTCCTGCTCGCCTTCATCATGCCGTGGACAACGGACACCGGGGCGCAATTGGTGGGAATGTGGTTAGGCAAACGAAAGCTCATCCCTCACATCAGCCCTAACAAGACGGTGGCGGGAGCTGTGGGCGGAGTGGTGACGGGCATTATCGCCGCCTTAATCTTCGGCTTTGTCATCGAAATGGTGACGGACGCTATTGCAAACTACCACTTTCTCGCTCTTGCGGGGGCAATATTGGCAGTGGTGGTCATCATGGGCGACCTGCTGGCTTCCATGGTGAAGCGGTACTTTGACATCAAGGATTTTTCTAACATCATGCCAGGACACGGGGGCATCTTCGACCGCTTCGACAGCATGGTTGCCGCCGCACCTGTGTTGCTATTGCTGGCAGGGTGGATGCCGTTGTTTGGGTGATGGAGAAAGAAGAGTGGAGTTTGAAGAATGGAGAGTGGAGTTAAGGGCATAAGGGCGTTTTAACCACCCCGCATCAAGTGCGGGGCAGGCTGACACGAAAATGCACGAACGCCACCAAAATCGTAGGGGTGGGTTTCCATGCCCGCCCGCAACGAATAATCCGCGCCGCACCTGTAGGGGTCGACGCCCTCGGCGACCCGCTCGAACAGAATAGGCAAAACTCTGTGTAGGGAACGCTTCCAAAGCGTTCCGCCGAATGAAACAAACAACACTGAACGGTTTAGAACCGTTCCCTACCAGGATTATTTTAACCGCACAAACGGACGGGCAATGCCCGCCCCAACAACCCGCACCCGCCCTTAATCCCCTTCCTCGGGAAGGGGTGGATTGCGACTGTCCTTGTCGCAAGACGGGGTAGGACAGTAGTGAAGTTTTGATGTATGAAATTATATATTTTGCGTCCTACCCCGTCACTCGCTATGCTCGTG
>Ga0209755_10001539_pt1 | contig 35262 bp, 27 predicted proteins | sample TergutCo191P1_FD_187301 | JGI IMG/M metagenome (GOLD analysis project Ga0209755, IMG submission 187301) | Cornitermes sp. P1 segment gut microbial communities from Petit-Saut dam, French Guiana - Co191P1 (SPAdes) (version 2) | ecosystem: Host-associated > Arthropoda: Insects > Digestive system... | reverse complement strand
GTTTTGTATATTTTGTAAGAGAGCATGAGAAGTCCATGAGCCGCAGTTTAGCAATCCAGAAGGCCGTGGATGACTGCATGCGGCAGGATATACTGAGAGATTTTTTGCGTGACAACGCATCAGAGGTAAGGAATATGCTTTTTACGGAATGGAACTGGGATACGGCTAAGCGTGTGTGGCAGGAAGAAGCCATGGAAACTGGCATTGCTATTGGCGAGGCCAGAGGCGTTGCTATTGGCAAAGCGGAAGGTATCGCTGTTGGCGAAATCAAAGGCGTTTTGCGGACTGCGCAGCAAATGAAGGGTAAGGGGTTCAGCTCCGTTGTTATTTCGGAAATAACTGGCTTGTCGAAGGATGAAATTGAGCGTTTAGGCTATTAGCAAGAATCTCAAACCAGACATAAACAAGCGGCATTGTTACCTCACCACTGCCTTAACTTGGGGCCGGCCTATCAATCTTCCGTTGCTGTCTTCTACCCTGAGCAATAAAACCTGTGTAGCATTAATCTGTGTGTCAATAATGCCCTGCGCTCCATTCAAAGGCATGGTTTTAAGCAGCTTGCCACGAGCATCAAAAATTTTCACATTCGCAAATTGAACATCTCCAAGATTGTAGCTTAAAATACCCTGGCTATTCAAACTAAAGGATTGCGTTCCAAAAGACGCAGCAACAGAAATTCTAGTTACAGGGTCATCGCCATACCAAGCCAAAGACCTCGGTTTGGTGACTTCCACCGGAGCAGACGTGCGATTTGCGCCCTCAGGGTCGCTGGCGCTGCCGTTGTCCTTTGGAAAATAAACACCAGACGACGCTGTTAATGACCCTCTGCCGTCTCCCAGCATTTGCGCAGTGCCGGAGAGCGTACCGCCGGAAAGCCACGAAGTTCCACCGACCTGCGCATCTCCAAGCACCTTTGTGCCGGAACCGTATATGAACGATGAGCCGTGAACCTTTGCGTTTTCAGAAACTTCTCCCTCCCAAACAACCGCACCATCGGAAATTACCGCATTGCCGCTTACAGTGCCGCCTCGCACAACAGCATATCCTTCTATGCGGGCGTTGCCGCTCACAGTGCCGCCCATAACCCTGGCATTTGGACCAACGTATGCAGACGCCGCTACATTTGCCGCACTTGCCACAAAGCCGCCGCCGTTGGCGTGCGCTGCGCCCGCAACAGCCAGTGGCTGGAAGCCTTCGGGCTGGGCTCCGGTTATTTCCACCATATAAGGAAATCTATATATAGTGTAATAATACTGATCCCATTTAATCTTATGATTTACGGTTGGAGTGGCAGCTACCACCAGATAAAGCTGTGTTTCGCCGCTCTCCAAGGTAATAGATAGATCAGGATTGCCATCGGATGCACGCTTTAGCTCGCTGTATCTGGCGGTCACAGTTGCAGATGCGGAAGTTGCATCGCCTTTCACTGCAACGAGTCCATAGCGCCAATCGCTGCCGGGATTATCGAGCAGAAAATTTGCGTGTGGTTCCATATCGGCCTTTTTCGTGTAGTTCTCTATATTGTTCTTGGTTTGCGCATCTCCTCGAAAACGCACTTTTACCGTATTGGATGCATCCGGGTAAAGACGTATTATATTGTACGCATAACGCTGCGGAGCGAATGCAAATGGAACAACAAAACGACCGTTTGCGCCACCAGTGCTGTCTAGTGCCTCAAGGTATGTGAACCTGTGGTACCTGTGCCTGTCTATTACGCTGCTTGCATTGTAGGCACTGCGGAACTGAGCTTTGCGCTTGTAATCGTAGATAACGTTTTTCATGCCAAAGTCCCCTATCATATCGCCGAACTCCTCCTGGCTTATGTTGTGGACACGCATGATTTCTCCGAACGGGTCTACGCTGTTTCGGTTGGGGTCGTTGGGCCTGTAGGCGTTGCTCCATACGTAGTTTATAAACTGCATGCCCTTAGTGTCTGCAAAGTATTCCAGGAACAGCCAGTTGTTGTAGCGTGTGTGCGCATAGCCCAAGTGGAAATGCGCCTGCCGTGTGTACACCTCTGTTGCGCCATCAACAGTGTTGAACACCTGCGCAGTCATAAAGTTGGCGTGAGACTCATGGATCCAGCCCACAAAGTTGCCGTAGGGATTATCTGCCTGAAAGCCGCCGGACATCTGCTGGAGGCCGTGCACAAGCTCGTGGGTAACCGCAGTGCTGGTGGAGGCACTTGCCGGAAGCCACTGGATTGGCCTCCTGGAATTGCCGCTGCCCACTGTGCCTCCGTACAGAGTGCCGCCGCCGTCTGCCCAGTCCGCATTGCCGGATGGACGTGTTATTATGGCCTCTAATTTGCACTTTGCAGTATTAGTTTCGGGGTTTTCGTGCGCATTTGAAAATTTGAACCCACCAACAAGGCTGTCATAAGACATCTCAAGGCGGTCGAGAAGGATGGTAACTTGGCTTGCTGTGAGCCCTGCGTTCTCACCCGGATTAGATCTTATCACAAACCTTGCAGACGTGTCTATGGTAGTCCAGCCCTTTGCATTTGTATAATTATTATCTGCATTAGGGCATAAAGAAAAGCGGTTATTCAGCTTTGTTTGCGCAAATACGCCGCTAAACAGCAATATAATAGCAATAACGCAAGAAAAACCCTTCATATTCTGCTCCCAAACTTATACATTAATAAATTTAGTAAATTACCCCCTATGATTAAATTCCTACCCCTCCTGCTAACCACCGCACTCTTCCTCGCTTGTGGCACAAAAGAAAAAGGCAAACAGACTCCGCAAAATCTGCTTGCTACCGAACTCACAGGGCAAACCATAGTCCTGAACGATTATATCTCGGCAAAACCTGCCGCAGTGCTAAGTTCACGTAGCACAATAGAGTTTGAATTCAACAGAAATATGGTTGTGGGAACAGCAGTAGATGAAAATCTCGATGTCAATCCCATTGAAATAGAGCCTGCAGTAAAAGGTAGGACCAAGTGGCTCACAACATCGCTTGTTCAGTTTACACCGGATGAACCTCTGCAAAACGGAAAAACCTATAAAGCCAAGTTCAATGGAAAAAAAGCATTTGGCACAGCAGCAGATGTGGACAATTATGTCTTTGAATTTGAAGTTATCCCAAATGAAATTCTGGAAATAAACGGCGGCTTTGAACCGATGGCGGGCAAAGTTAACACCGCCAAGCTGGTTGTTGAAATGAGATTTGCAGACCGACCCGATAGCGCAAGGCTCTCCAAAGAACTGTCGCTCAGCTTTAATTCCAAAACAATGCCGTTTAGAATGGTTTTTGGCGGAGACGGAAAAAATGTGACCATAAGCAGCGAAGATTTGCTCCGCACAGATAAAAACCAAAGCGCAGAAGTAAGTTTGCCTAAAAACTGGACCGCTTTTGACAAGCCGTTCAGCGAAACATTCTTGCTGCCAGCAAAAGGTACCTTTATGGTTGTTTCCGCAAAAGAAGGAGAAATGACTTTTTCTGATCCAATAGCTACCAATATGGATATTTCCGGGTTTGTGAGCGTATCTCCCAGCGTAAAATACAGCATTTCTATTAACAACAGAACGTTAAAGCTGAAAGGAGACTTTGCCTACGGAACGGAATATACAATGAAAGTTGAAAGAGGCTTCCCAAGCGCTTACGGAACAAAAAGCGAAAAGGCATTTATTTTAAGGTTCACTCTTGATGATGAAAAACCCAGCCTGAGTTGGGCTGGAAGCGGATTATTTTTACCGCTGGAAAACAAAGGGCGGCTGCAAATCAAAAGCATGAATGTAGACGGAGCAACACTGGAAATACAGGAAATTCTTCCGCAGAATTTGATGTTCTTTTTGCAAAATAATGACCTGCGATCTTCCAATAGATGGTTCTCCGATATTGAGCGCACATCTAAAAGAGTCTATGAGCAGAGTATTAAATTTGTAAACCCAAAAAGAAACGAATGGCTAAAAACAGAAATTGACATTTCCAATTACTTTGCAAAAAAAGCAGGCGCAGCATATATTGTAAACCTGACATTCAATAAGCAAAACCTGATGACCGAATGCGATGAAAATACCAGCTACAGCTATGACCACCCATGCAACCGCTGGTACTACTACGACGGTTACTCAAAGGCAGAAAAAATATTGATAGCATCTTCAGTAGCATTAACTGCAAAAAAAGCGGGCGACGGCATTCATGTTTGGGCAACCGATGTTGAAAGCTCAAAAGCTGTTTCCGGCTTGACTTTGGAATTGTTCGGCAAGATAAACGATGTCCTTGCCACGCAAAAAACCGATGGAAACGGATATGCATTCTTTTCCGCAGAAGGCGGCTATGTTATAAAGGGCCAAGGGAACAGAGGACTTGCCCTGCTAAAACTTACGCAGGAAAACTGGGAAACAAGCCGCTTTGATGTTGGCGGCGTGCGTGAAACAAATACCAATGCAAGATTGTTCAGTTATGCGGAGCGTGGTGTTCACAGACCTGGCGATACAATTCATTTTGCCGGCATAGCGAGAACTTTGCCAAATATGCAAATGTCCATTTCCGTGAAAAATCCTGTGGGCGCAGATGTGTTTGAAGGCTCAGTCAAAACCTCTGCAAGCGGAATGTTCTCCATAGATATTCCAACAGATTTAAATGCGCCAACCGGAGAATGGGTTGCAACTATAAAAAGCGGCGGCAACGAATGGCGGCACTACCTGAAAGTAGAAACCGTTAAGCCCAATCGCTTGAAAAATACGCTTGCGCTGCCGGAAAAAATGAGCGGCTCAAGAATAACACTGGAAGAAAAATTTAACAGCAAATACCTGTTCGGAACACCTGCTGCCGGATTAAAGGCGGAACTGAGGTATTCACTCCAAAGCAAAGCTCTGAAATTCCCACGCTTCCCTGATTTTACATTCAAAAATCAAATGCTGTTATTTGAAGAACTCCATGATGAGTATCTGTTCAGAGGAAATTTGAACAACAACGGCGACGCCGGGCTTTATCAATCAATAGACTTGAAAAACAGAAACATTCAAGAGGCAGCTACTTTAAAAGTTCACGCCATTGTCCACGAAAACGGCGGTGGCTTCACAGAGAGCTGGCATTCAACTACTGTTTATCCGTATCCGGTTTTTGTGGGGCTTAAAAAGAGAGATTCATGGGATGGTGTGCGCATAGGTGACACATTGCGGGTTCCATATATTGCGCTTGACGAGAACGGAAAAATCGTATCCGGCAAAAATCTATCGGTAAAAATTTATCAGAATCGCAGTTATTCGTGGTGGGAAGGTGGTTCTTCCGATCGCTGGGATTTTAGAAAGCAAAAGCAGACCTATCTTGTTCACGAAGAAACCGTTAGAAGCGGAACCGCTGTTAAAGAATTGAAGTGGTCTCCTGATGGCCACGGCATGCTTGCGATTGAATTTACGGATTTAGATGGCGGCCATAGCGTATCGCAGTTTGTTTACGCATCGCATTGGGGCGGCTCGGAAAATATGCGCAACATTCCAGAAGCAAGCCATTTGAATTTGATGAGCAAAAAATCCACTTACAATCTTGGCGATTCAATATTGATTTCATTTGATGCTCCTGCCAACGGCACTGCCCTTGTGACAATGGAATATTCAAACTCAATTGTGGAGTCTAAACTTGTGCAGGCAACTGCAGGCAAAAATGAAGTGTCTTTTATAGCTACAAAAAATATGCTGCCCAATGTTTATGCGGTTGTGAGCCTGTTCTTGCCGCTGAAAAGCGTTGAAGGTGAAAAGCCAATGCGTTATTACGGAATTATGCCGATAAATGTCCATGATGAGAATACGAAATTGAATTTGACAATGAAAACTCCAAAGGATATTAAACCCGGCGATGAATTCACCATAGAAGTGACGAACAATTCAAAAGAAAACGCATCATTTACGCTTGCAGTTGTTGATGAAGGCTTGCTGGATTTGACAAATTTCAAAACACCGGATCCGTGGAAATTTTATTTCCAGAAAATGGCTCTTGGCATAATAAGCTCCGATAATTATGATGAAATAATAGGCGCATTGATGCAAGACATGGATTCTCATTTATCAATAGGTGGTGATGATGATATGGCAGCTATGGCCGGCCAGCAAAAAGTGCAGAGATTCAGAGCAGTATCGTTGTTCAGCGGAGTGAAGGAAGTGAAGGGCGGCAAAACCGAAAAAATCAAATTCACAATGCCGCAATACGTAGGTTCTGTCAGAGCACAGTTGATTGGCGTTTCTCCAAACGCATTATCAAAAGCCGAGGCAGACATTCCGGTAAAGCAACCGCTGATGATTTTGCCCACAGTTCCCAGAGCGGCAAAACCCGGAGACAAATTTAAAGTTCCTGTTTCCGTATTTGCTATGGACGATGACGTGAAAAACGTAAATGTGAGCATACAGGTTTCATCCGAGCTCAAAATCACAGGCAAAACAAATTTCGCCCTTTCATTTCAAAAAACAGGCGAGCTTGACGGCAGCTTTGATGTTGAAACAATGCCCAATATAGGTTCTGCAAAGGTAATTATAAGAGCGGAGAGCGGCAAGCACAAAACGGCAGACACAATAGACTTGCCTATTATGAGCCCGTCTGCGCCGTACACCAACGTTGCGCATCAGCAAATTTCCGCAGGGGAAGTTTGGAACACCAGAATAAGAGCGTTTGGAATTGACAATACGCACAAAGCAACTCTTGTGCTCAGCACAATGCCGAGTTTGGGCATAGACGAGCGTTTGGATTATCTTATCCATTATCCTTATGGCTGTTTGGAGCAAACCACTTCAAGCGTATTCCCGCAATTGTACATAGACAAATTCAGAGATTTGGATTCAAAGGCAAAGCAGGAAATTACCGGCAACATAAACGACGGTATCAAACGCCTTGCGCTTTTCTCCACGAGCAACGGTTTCTCTTACTGGCCCAATCAAAGCGACAGGGGTGCAGATTCCTGGTCCACAAGTTATGCCGGACACTTTATGATGGAAGCGAAAAAAACCGGTTATTCTGTTCCGCAAAATCTTGTGAACACATGGAAAACATGGGAAATAGATCAGTCCAAAAAGATCCACAATGCTGACGGATTCCGCAACCAGGCATACAGATTGTTCTTGCTCGCAATGGCAGGAGAAGAGCAGATGGGTGCTATGAATTTGATGAAGGAAAACAATTTGGCAAATTTGGATTGGCTTTCCAGGCATTTATTGGCAGGAGCCTATCATGTTGCCGGAAAGGAAACCATAGCTCAACAGGTTTTGGATTTCAGCGGCCAAGCTTTAGGAAATTACAGAGAGAGTTCCGGCACTTACGGTTCAAGTTTGAGGGATCAGGCGCTTGCCGCTTTGGTTTTGACAAAGATGAACAAGTTTAAGGAAGCTCTTGATGTTTATCAGGCTTTGGCCAAGGACTGGAATTCCAGAAGCTGGTGGAGCACTCAGGAAAGCACATTTGCATTGCTGGCATTCTCTGCGCTCAGAGAAAAGTTCAGCGGCGGAGATATTGAGGTTCAATACAACGGCAAAAAAATTATTGTTAAGGCTAACAAGCCGGAGAAAATAGATTTGACATCTTTGGGTTCTGCGGATCTTTCCGTTGAAGCGATGAACGGCACGATTTTTGCCGAACTTCAGACAAAAGGTTTGCCGGCAGAAGACAATGTGAGAACGGAGAACAAGGGTCTTGCCATTGAAAGGATCTTGATCAATGCAGACGGAGAAAGAATGTCAATTTCGCAGATTAAGCAGGGCGAAGCGTTCTGGCTTCTTATAGGCATAAGGTCACTTGCATCCAGCCGTATTGAGAATCTGGCGCTTTCCAGCGTTTTGCCATCCAGCTTTGAGATTTCCAACGACAGGCTAAACGAATACACTCGTCCCGCCTGGATGAACAATTATCGCATTGCAACTCCTGATTACATGGACATAAGAGACGATCGTGTAAACTGGTTCTTTGATATCAGCCCAAATGCAACAAAAGTTTTCGCAGTGCAAGTTCACCCGAGCTTCTCAGGAGACTTCCGCTGGCCGGGCTTGATAGTAGAAGCAATGTATAGCCCGGATTATTATGCCAGGATTGCAGGAGAAAGGGTTGTTGTGAGGTGATTTTCACCCCACTTAATCCTTAACACAACGCACGGAAATACCTGCAATCTTCTTATTGAGAGGAATGCTGAACACGCCGTGCTTATTGACAACATCGCTAATTGCGCTAACGGTGTCGTAAGCCATGAACGGCGCCCAAACGTTGTCAGTATGCTACAGTTGCCACCATACTGAAGATGCCAATTCGCCGCTTCATAAATTTCTCCTATAAATGATTTGTCTTCGCTACCCTCTCTCGGAACGCTTCAAAATATCCTTAATTTGTTCGTGGCCGTAGCCCTGTGCCATAAGGTCAAGAACTTTTGCTTCACCTCTAACCTCTCCAATGGCAATGCCATCTTCTCGAGCTTCATCTTGCCACACCCGTTTGGCCGTATCCCAGTTCCATTCTGTAAAAAGCATGTTCCTAACCTCTGATGCATTGTCCTGCAAAAAATCTCTCAGTATATCCTGCCGCATGCAGTCATCTATGGCCTTCTGGATAGCCAAACTGCGACACATAGACTTCTCATGCTCTCTAACAAAATATACAAAACTCTCGTATCCTTTCAAAATCTCGCTTCTGCTGGCTAGCTCCTCGTTATGACCTTTGTTTATGTTGATTATCTTAACTACGCACTCCATATTGGGAACCTCGCCATTTACAAGGCCCTTGAATGCATCGGAAAGCTTGAGCTCCTGCTGCTCTGGCATCTTGTCCTTGCCGTTGTACAAGACTATGATTTCCGGCTTTGGAAGCGGTATCTTCCTCTCCTGGTAGATGCTTTCCTCCTTGAGCAGCTTGCTCTATGTAATAATCAAATTGAACTGCAAATTATTCAGATCCTCTCTGAAATCTTCGCCGCATTCCACCATGATCTCATTGTCCTCGGTGGTTAGCCAGTTCACGATTATCTTTTTCTCCTTAGACGCATACTTGTCCATTTTCATCAACATGTTCAGCAATAACTTTGTTGTAGAACTGTTGAAGTAACTTATCGCACAGTCAAAAGTGAAAGTTCCAAAATCAGATGCCAAATAACTGTCCAACCAGTCGTTCACATCCTTAAAAAAACCAGCTACATTTTCGTGGAAGCATCTGCCTTCCAACTTCATGTAATTTTTTTCCTCATCTATAAAAACATAAGGCGTTGAGGTTGCCTTCTCTCTCTCTAAACGGAATGCCATTATTCTTTTCCTCCCTGCTTAATTGTAACATACATGGTAAAATATAGTAACCCATTTCCAAGCTCTTCAAATTCATACTGAATTGGAATTGACGACCGCCTAGCTATCTCAATCAACCCAATACCGGCACCCTTGCTCTCAGGATTGTCATTTTCCGACAACATCTGCTGTTTGTAATACTGCCTCAATTCCTTCTTATCAAGAGTGTTGAGATGATCTATTCTGGTCTTGAGAATATTTGCGCTGTGAGGAGTCACTACATTTCCCGTTTGAACAAAGTATGTCGAATCCTTAATTCCCAAAACATATATGCCCTTTGAAGTCTCAACCATCTTGCCGTCAGGAGTTGTTTGATGATCCTTCTCCGCAGAATACATAAGCATATTGTTCATCTGCTCCACAAATACCGAGAAAACAGACTGCGATGCGCTGAACGGCAATTCCTCATATTCAAGCCGCTTTTGAAGCATCTCTGCCATGCCATCTATGCCACCTGCCCAGATTGGACCGCTATAAATGACTTCAATGTTATGATCTGTCAGCATTTGGCTATACTGACGTATGTTGAAATTCATGCTCTTTCCTCCCTAAAACTTATAAAAGTGCATCTGTTGCGGCCATTCTGCTTGGACATATACAATGCCTCATCTGCGCGCCTGATAAAATCTGCGCCACTTTGAGCAAGCTTTACATTGCCCGTTGTAAATCCTATCGAAACAGTAACACAATCTGCAGCATCGTTTTTCTCATGCGGTATATAACGAGCTTTCATATTCGCAAGAATACGCTCCGCAACTTTGCGAGCGCCACTCTCACTGGTATTTGGCAAAGCAACAACAAACTCCTCACCGCCATATCTGGCAACAAAGTCATCAACCCTTGTTATGCTTGAGGAAAGCACCTCAGCAACAGCCTTCAAACAACTATCTCCCATGCAATGTCCATAAGTATCATTGTATTTTTTGAAATGATCCACATCCAGCATCAAAAGGCTCAAGCAATCACCTCCGGAACGTGTTATTGTGCTCAAAGTGCGCTTAAGGCAATCCTCCATATAGCGCCTGTTGTAAATACCGGTCAGCGCATCATAATTAACCTTATCCGTCAAATCCAAATTGCTTGCATATAAATCAGTAGTGGTTCTATCTGCCAAACGTGTGGCTCTGCGAAGCTGCTTTAGCAACTTGCCATATTCTTTTACAAGCGCAGTGTACTCTTCATAACCAAGAGTAAGGCCCCTGCGAACTGCCACAGCATGCATCACAGCATCGTCGTATATCTGCTGCTCATGTTCAAATAAATCCAACTCCGTATTATTAGACATTTTCCTTCCTCCGCCGAATTTGCGGCTGGAATGTTACCAATTCAAAATCATCAACTCTTGGCTCTGAACCGCGATATTCTTCAAATGCAGCCCATATTCTACTGGATATTACGCTATGTTCTCTGGCATGAGTTTCCAATATAAGCCTCTCAAATCTCTTATACCCAAAAGGATGCAATTCAGCACCACCCGGTTGGTCAAACAATCCATCAGAAGCAATATAGAATTTATTATCCGGATCAAACGGAATGCGCAGCATTTTCACATCGTCTTTGTTTTTCAAGCTGCCTTCTCCAACAAAAATATTTTGCCCCTTGATTCGCTGCACCTCTTTGCCGTTGCAAATAAAAATATTTATATGCCCGGAAGAAACATTTATGCTACCGTCATTGGCTATGAACAAAACCGCCAAATCGCAACCGTCCTTTATACCCGAAGCTCCTACATTGAAAACACTTCTGAGCCTTTCATTTATGTTCCATATTATGCCGGCAGTATCATGGCAATTTTCCGACTCCACCACAGATTCCAAAGCCGACATCACAAGCATGGTAAGCAAAGCACCCGGCGTACCATGGCCTGTGCAATCGCATACGCACAAAACAGAACCCGGATCAAAATGCTTAACCCAATATATATCACCGCCAACAACATCACGGGGTTCCCATTTCACGGAATAATCAAAAAACGCATTTACCAAAATACGGCTTGGCGGCAACAAATTCTTTTGTATTTCGCTGGCATAATTTATTCCTGCCATAATTATTCTATGCTGGTCTTCTATTGAATCCATAGCAGACTGCAATGATTTGAGAAGCCTGAATACAAAAACACAAGTGAGAACTAAAATGAACGCAATCAACAACATGCCAACAATAAAAGACACTGTTACGGCACTCTTAAAATCACTTATGCTATCTGGAGAAATAGCAGCTGCATACCATCCGATCACAGGCAGGGATATCACGGCAGCCTGTCCTTTAGGCACAGCAAAAGTTTGTACCTGGCCAACAGCAAGGCCTTTCGCCTTAGCGAAAACATCTACATCCGTATAATGAAGTTCATCATTTATATTCGTTTTATTGGAAATCAACCCTACATTTTCGGCTCCCGTAATCTCGCCAAGAGCGTTGAAAAAATAAATCTTGGTTTTGCTGCGATTGGTTTTATATACGGAACTTATAAATGAAGAAAGACCTATGCTAGACCCTACCATGCCAATGGATTTGCGTGAGTTGTTGAAAACCGGAGCATTTATCCGAATGCTGATCGTATTCAAATTTGAGTTGCGGCTGACGTTGAAATTGTAGGTTTCCGTTTTATCAAGAGTCAAAGAGTACCAGTCATTTTCCGGCAAATCCGGGTTAAGTTTATACGGAGCCTGATTATCAAGGTAAAACATTTTGTTAGCATCGCTTATCCAAAAAACAGAATTGGACTTAACGGCAGCACGATAGGATTTTATTTCGCTCAGCGCTATTTTCTCCAAGTCGCGATTGGTGGGCTTTTCAAGATAGCGCCGAATCAGCGGCGAATTGGACATTTTCAAAACTATTGCTATCTCTCTGTCCACTGCCGTTTCAAGTTTCACTTTCTCAAGCTCAAGCAGCTTAGTCAGTTCGCTGGCCTTGTTGCTTCTGGTAATCTTTTGCATTGAAAATAAAAAACCGGCACCTCCAATTATGAGAATAGTCAGAAACAACGTGATTGAAAAAATAACGTATTTGCTAAATGGCGGTAATTGGTGCCGTTTACCTTCTTCTGTAATCTGAACTTCTTTCATAATTGTGACCGAATTCCGTATTTAAAATAAATATAGATATTTTTACGGCAATAAATTCCTCAACCAGCTCTTTTTCCAGGCTGGCGGCGTAGGTAAAGGCAAATCCTTGCGCACAGAGCGAAGCCATGCACTCAACGGCTGCGCAAGCTCACGAGGCAAGCCTTGCATAATAGCGTCCAGTTCCATAAGGCAACCATACGCAGAGCTCGCTCTCTTAGCAACATCTTTCACAAGCATACGGCAAACCATGCGGCGAAGATCACTAGGAACACCATCTTTAAAATCAGAAAGTGATACCCTTTGGCTCTGAATATTCCTTGAAGTTTTCTCTGCGTTCTCGTCTCTAAACGGATGTTTTCCAGTGAGCATTTCAAACGCTATTATTCCGAGGCTGAAAATATCCGACTGTTCGGTTGCGTTTTCACCCCTCACCTGCTCGGGGCTCATATACGCAGTTGTGCCGATTATGGAGCCAGGGAGAGTCATCTCCTGATTTTCAATGCGGGCAATTCCAAAATCCAAAAGCTTGGTTCTGCCGGCAAAATCAACCATTATGTTGCCGGGCTTCAAATCCCTATGCACAAAGCGCCGTGAATGAACATGCACCAATGCGTTCAAGCAATCCCAAAGCACAGCGCAAGCAACCCATACAGGCAGTTTATTGGCTTTATCAAAAATCTGCTTAAGGCTCCAGCCATTTATGAATTCCATAGATAAATTAAGCTGCCCTTTTTCCAGCCAGTAACCGTAAACCTGTACAATATTTTGATGGTTCATAGCAGCGAGAACCTGGACTTCTCTGTTGAATCTCTGCACGTAATCTTCAATGCCTCGTAGCGCAAGCCTCATGCGCTTTACAACCAGCATTCTATCAAGCGAAGGATCGTGGCAAAGCCAGATTTCGCCCATAGCGCCTTGCCCAATGCAGTCTTGCACCGAGTATTGGCCTATATTTTCTGGGGCTTTTGCTTTACTCATTCAGCCAGTCTTATAAGCATCAGCAGGAACAGCAATTCACTGTCTCCGCCTGCGGGTAAAATTTCGCAAAGAGAATGTTCGCCATTCACCAAAATTTCCGTTTCTTCGGAACCGCATATTTTAAGGATTTCTATTAGGTAGCTAACATTAACTCCCAGATGCAAAGGTTCGGTGCTGCCGGGGTTCTCATAAACGCATGATATTTTTTCCCTTATGCGCCTGGAACCTACAGCCGAGATTCTCACAATTGAATCTTGAACGGTGAGCCTCGCATTGTGGGTCGCTTTGTCTGCGGCAACATTTACGCTCTGCAAAACTTCCAGCATTTCTGCGGTGTTGAACTTTATTGAAATTGGCAATTTTTTTGGAATAACCGGCCGCCATGCGGGGTATGGGCCCTCCAGCAACTTAGCCACAACTCTTACGCTTGGAGTTTGAAATTTCAAATGCGTTTCCGAGAAACCCATAGCTACAGCGGCTTCAGAATCTCCAACAGCATTTGTGGCCTGGAGCAACGCTTGGATTGCGCGCGGAGGAATTATTGAAGAGCGTGAGAATGAAAACGGCTCCTCTGCTTCCGGCTGAACATACACTCTTGAAAGGCGGTGGCTGTCTGTGCCAACGGAAACAAGGCGTGATTCTTCGGATTCAAATAAAATGCCGGTTAATGAAGGGCGGTTATCGCTGTTTTTGCTTGCGGCAAAGGCTACTTTTGAGAGCAAATAAGCCAGAGCCTGAACCTTAAGCGTTATATAGTTATCCGGTTCTATATCAGGAGTTTTGATAAAATCTTCTGGGCTTCTACCCGGGAGGTCTGAGTCACGTTCTTCACCCCAGGAAACAACCATGTTCAATCCGCTTGCCGATATGGTGAGCTCATCGCCCAAAGCATTGGACACCGCTTCCGTGAAATCCGCTGCAGATACGGCGATTTCTCCGTTTTCTTCGCCTTCTACCTGAATATTAAGGCAAAGTCCGAGCCCTGTTAAATCATTTGCCGTTATTTCAAGGTTGTTATCTTTTAGTCGGAGCAAAAAGCAACCCGCTATGGCAACAGCCGGCTTTGCAGGCACAACAAACTTGGCTGCGGTAAGTGCCGGCGACAAATGCGATTTTTTTGCGAGAAATTTCATAGCGTTAATATAGTAATTAATTAATTACCGCCAAGTCTTATGGCATAGGTGACTACCACTATAACAACTGCGGCTATGGCTATGGCTATTAAAACACCATTATTTGCCTTAACCGGCTTGTGCAGGTTCTCAATTTTTTCCCTTCGAGCCTTAGCTCTGCGTTCTTTGCGACTCATAATATGAACTCCGTTTTTAAAGATTAAATATAGTAATTACTATATTTCACTCATGGAAAAAAAACATAAAAGAATCCAGGTTCAGATTTTTTCAAAAGGTACTGATAAGCCTAAATATTACAGTATTCCCGTTAGGATTGTCTGGTGGTGGCTGGTGGGGCTTACCATAACTATTTTGGGATTTGTGTTTTGGTTGCCGGATAATATGATTAATCTTAAAAATTTTCGAATGTTTGACCTAGCAAAAGAGCAAAGAGCAATGCAATTAACGGCAAACAGGCTTGAAAAACAGATATCAGAGGCAAATTTGCAAATAGAAAGCGGCAGAAATTTGAGAAATAAAATAAACCAGTTGGCCGGAATTTCAACTACGGCAAAAAGCTATGATAGCATAGCTCCTAAAGACTCTGCGGATTTTGAACGCATAAAAGGCTCGCTGAAAACACTGAGAAATATGCGTACATCGCTTTTGGAAGACGAACAATTTACAAGAAGCCTTCCATTGCTGCGTCCGTTAAAAAATCACAACAACATCACTAACAAATACGGATTCATTCAAGATCCTCTGACCAGCAGGAAATTGCCGCACCGAGGTTTGGATTTTGCGGTTAAGGAAGGTGACACTGTTATAGCCACCGGAGACGGCGTAGTTGAAAATATTGTAAACAGAAAATTCGGGTTTGGCATAACATTGGAAATTCAGCACACGCCACTTATAAAGACAGTATATTCGCATTTGCAAAATGTTTTGGTTCAACCCGGAAAACCGGTGACAAAAGGCCAAGCCATAGCAATAGCCGGCAAGACCGGCAGTGTTCTATGGCCGGTTCTGCATTATGAAATTCACTACGATAATAACCCGATAAATCCCGAAGATTATTTTATAACGCCATGAGTACCTTCGACTTGTAGCTCTTAAAAGTTTAGAGGAACAGTGAATAACATGGCTTCAATAAAGAGCAAAGACACTTCCATAGAAGTCATCTTTCGCAAGGCTCTTTGGAAAGCAGGGTTTCGCTACAGAAAGAATTACAAAAAATTGCCCGGCAAGCCAGACATTGCTTTGACAAAGCACAAGCTCGCTATTTTTTGCGATGGTGATTTTTGGCATGGAAAAAACTGGGATGAGGATAAAAAGAGAATAAAGAGCAATCGTTCTTATTGGTTTCCAAAAATAGACAGGAACATAAAGCGTGATTTTGAGACTGACAGAGATTTAAAGCTTATGGGCTGGGAAGTTCTGCGCTTTTGGGAAACGGAGATCAAAGAAAATTTGCAAGGTTGCGTTGAGCAGGTTAAAGAGGCGATTTTTTACAGGGATGTCGGGGTGGAGCCGTGAGAAAAATCGGGAAAACCCTTGACTACAGGCTTGAATTTTTCTATATTATATGGTAAATTTTGTCCAGAAAACAATATTGCTTGGAGAACAAGATTATGCTTAAGTTCATAGATTTATTTTGTGGAATTGGCGGTTTTAGGCTCGCTCTTGAAAAGAGAGGGATGAAATGCCAATAATAACATTTCCTTTAAGAGATAAAGCAATTTTAGCAGGATTATATTTATCAAAATTTGACAAAGAAGGATTGGACTTGCTAGGTTTTAATAGTTTTAAAGAAGCTTATAATATAATTGGTTTTGCCTTGAAATGTAAACCGAATTCTATTAAAAATTATCGAGATGAATTTGATCCTTTATTCCCTAATAGAAGATTAGGATGGGAAAATAGGGATATTCGCCCTTACGTCAAAAAAATCTATGATAAATATAATGAACTTGACTTAAATACCCTTGCAAAGACGATTAAAGAATCTATTTACAGAAATTCTGAAATTGATATTTTAATGGAACAAATAGAGTGCAATGAAAATAATGATTCTTCATTTGCCAAAAGGCTTGCAACAGGGCAAGCTGCAGAATATTATTTTGAAGAAAATTATAAAAAATGCGAACTATTTAAAGATTCGGAATTAGAAAATACAACAAAATATGGTTGCGGATTTGATTTTAAATTGAAAAAACCTAATTTAGATTACATAGTTGTGGAAGTTAAAGGATTAAGCGAAATGACAGGAAATATTGTTATGACTAATAAAGAATATTCTGTATCTCAAATTTTCGGCGATAGATATTTTCTATTTATTGTAAAAAACTTTAAAGAAAATCCATTTTATAAAATTTTTCAAAATCCATCAAAATGCGATTTGAAATTTCAACATTCTGAATATACTGTAAAACAAATATTATGGAGTACTTATGTCTAAAATGTCATTAACGGAAAAGGCAATTCTAGTAGGTATGTATTTATCAAAATATGATAAAAGAGCTTTGGGTTATTTAAATTTTAGTAGTTTTCACCAAGTCTTTTATTGGTTTGGTGAGAAGCTAAATAGATCACCAGCAACAATAAAAAACTATCGAGATGAATTTGACCCTTTATTCCCTAACAAAAGATTAGGATGGAAAAATAGAAAAATTCGGCCTTATGTAAAAATTACTTATGATAAATATAATGAACTTGACTTAATTTCTTTTACAAATATTTTGAGAGATATCTTATACAAAGATCGACAATTACCGAAATGTGATATCTTTGAAAACGAAAAGATTTATGCTCTTGATGAGTTAGAAAATATCGCAAATCTGAATGGAATGTCAGCATTGGATTGTATAGATGACGAATTAATGGTTTCTCTTGGCGGAGATAATGGAGAAAATGTTTTTGAATTTAATATGATAGCAAAAGATGAATTTAAATTGAGATGGTTTGATTTAGATTGGAGAAAATTAATCGTAGATGATTTTTAGCTTAACAGCAAACATATTCACAAATTTTAGTGTTAGCAATTTCTTTAATAAATATACCTATGGTGCTAATGGGCGCAAGTATAATTTTAACGACAAAGAGAATACCAAATATGTACTCAACCAAACCTTACATTTTTTAAAAGCATGGCAAAATTTTCTACATTTCCCAACACCATGCGAATTCTATTCCTCCTCCCCACCATTGCCTTTGCCGCATTTTACGGCAACCAAAGTGGTGTGAACTGGAAGAGCGCAGAGACGCAGCATTTTTCCGTGCACTACCCCGCAGAATACAGAGAGAGAGCCGCAAAAGCGACCGAGCTTGCAGAAAGCGTTTATGATACAATTACAACTCGCTATAAAATAAAATTGCCGAGCAAGGTTAATTTGGTTTTTGAAAATCTGCTTTACAGTCAAGGCGAAGCTAACCCTGTTTACAATATGATGCGCATTGGGCTCACAAATTGGGATTTCAAGCTCCGTGGTACGCATTCTTGGATTAGAGATGTTAGCACACACGAATTTACGCATTTGGTGAGCATGCAGAGCAACAGCAAAACGCCTTTTCCCTGGATTCAAGGCTTGCAAATTTCCAAGACGGATTTTTACAATGAGCGGCAGCAAGTTCCAGTTGCAATGTATCTGCCATTTATGATTCAGCCTTATTGGTTTGCAGAGGGAACAGCACAATTTGAAAGCTATAGAATGGGATTTGACTATTGGGATACACACAGAGATATGTTGCTGAGAGTAGCGTTTTTGGAAAACAAAGTTTTGCCATTGGAATTTATGGAAGATTTCAGCGAGCATTCATTGGAAGCGGAGCTTGGACCATACACACAGGGCTTTGATTTGGTGCGCTACATTGCGGAAGTTTACGGAGAAGATGCGATTCCAGCGTTGTGGAATGATTTAGGGAAAATATCAAATTTAACATTAAGCGGCGCACTGAGCAGCAGATTTAAAATTACGGAAAAAGAATTGTATAAAAACTGGAAGGAAAACAGAAAAGCACATTACGAAAAAGTTCGCAGTTCGCTCGGCGAAATTGTCACAGGAAAAAAAATAACAAAAGATGCTTTTTACCATGAATTTCTTTCCATTGCAAACGGCAAGCTTTACGGTCTCTCAAACTTTGGCAGTAATTTCTTTGAAGGCGGAGTTTTTGAATTAAAGGATTCAACGCCCGAACCTTATAAAAAATTCAAATTGAAAAAACCATATCTTTCACAGGGAATGTCCACGAATGGATCAATTTTAGCTTATGTAACCTATCAAAACAGAGACAAGAAAGGCAAACCATATTTTGACATAGCCATTGCAGACACGCTTGGCAAAAGCCGCACGATAACAAAATTTGCAGATGCAGTATACCCCGACATTTCACCGGACGGAAAGCAGGTAGTTTTCGCAAGGCGAGAATCAAACGGAACAAGATTTTACTTATCCGTTGTGAATATTGACGGCGGCGATTACAAAGACATAGTTGCGCCGCAAGGCGATGAATTCAACATATACAACCCAAAATTTTCCCCAGACGGCAAACAAATAGCCTACAGTTATTTTGACGGCACAAAACGAAAAATCGAAATCGTAACAATTGAAAATAAATCAGGAGAATCCTTTAATCATGTAAATCATGGTTCAGACGTTCGCGACCCAAACTGGTCCGCCGATGGCAAAGCAATTTATTTTTCAAGCGACGAAACCGGAATCTTCAACATACACAAAATAGATTTGCAAACAAACAAAATCCAGCGCATAACGAATGTCTTGGGCGGTGCATTCGCACCCGTGGCAGATTCAACCGGGTTATATTACATTGGGTATGACAGGGATGGATTTTCCATATATAAAGTGGAGAGTGGAGAGTGGAGAATGGAGAGTGAACAAATAACTCTCAACTCTCAACTTTCAACTCTCAACTCTTCCGAAATCTCTTTCGCTAACGCAGAACGCAGTTACATCCCCATCCCCCGAATGCCAATCCTTGTTCCATTATTCGCCTTTGAAGACCGTGCCCCTGCTTTCGGTGCGATCAACACGGGAACGATGGTTCCAAAAATCGGGCTTGCGCTTGGCTTGAACGACCCGCTTGGCAAAAATTTTTTCCAGATAGCAGCATTGCAACAAATTGGTAAATTCGGTGAAGATAGCCAAAGCGATTTGCTCACAAGTTTAGAAAATCGTAGTTTTCCGATTACGCTTAACATAGCTTTTATGCGGATGAATACTGTTTCAAAAGATACTGTGTATCAAGAAGATCCACAGCTTGAAGATGAAATTAGCGAATATGCATCCGAACTTTACAACGGAGTATTTTCCGCCGGTTATTCTATTTTCAAAAGCGGAGATTCTCTAACAGCATTTGCTTCTTATGACTGGCAAGCATTTAACCTTTATCAAAACGACTTTAAATGGGATGCCCATAAAAGATGGCAGGTTGGTTTAATTGCAGGCTTTACAAAACAGGATTCTCTGTTCTCTTTGCAAGGTCTTTATTCGTTTTCCAATTCGGATTTATTCAGGCCGGGAACTTTTGCTGAAAGTTTTACCGTTAGTGATGCCGGTGTGATTAAACCAAATTATCGCAATTTTAATTTGCACGAATGGGCGTTTTCCGCAAACATATCGTTCTTTGATATTTCTCTTTCGCTTTTTGGCGGCGGCATTTTAAAGTGGAACAGTTCTGATTCAGACACTTTGGATAATTTTTATTTGCACCCTCTTGTTATGGATGGTTATCCAATTTTGAAAAACAGCGAAAGTTATTTTATGCAGGGAACCGGAACTATTTTAGCTGATGCACGCTACAAATATTCCATTTACAATGAATTCAGAAGAAGGTTTTGGATTTTCACCACGAAAAACTTTTATTTTACGCCCTTCGTGCAAATGGGCAGCGCATGGGACAATCATCCGTTGCCGGAGTTAAAACACAGAGAAAACTGGTTGCGGAGCTTTGGCATAGAATGGAGTTTGGAAAATCGTATATTCTATTCTGTACCTTTTAATCTTCGTTTTGGCGTAGCAAGAGGATTAGATGCGCCAAAAGACACGAGGATGAGAGTTAGCGTAGGGGTATTCTAATGCGCTTCCAGCCAATTATCCCCAATGTCGACATTTGCTAAAATTCTTCCTTAGCCGCAGGTCGTGGGCAGCCGATTTTCTTGTAGGCTCTGCTTAGCTGCTGGTATGGAGGCGGTGATATATCTGGGTCTAACTCAAGTGCTTTTTCAAAATACTCTATTGCTTTGTTGTAATCTTTCTTTTCAAGATAAGCGTTTCCTATATTGCAATTAGTTCCTGCGCGGTTAGGCTCTATTTCAAGGACTCTATTAAGAAATTCTATTGTTTTGTAATAATCTTTTTTCTGAAAATAAGCAAAACCAATATTGGAATTCGCTTTTATGTAATCTGGCTTTAATTCAACAGTTTTCTTAAAAAACTCTATCGCTTTATCATAATCTTCTTTTGAATTATAAACAAGACCCATGTTGAAATATGCATCTGCGTAGTCTGGAGATAATTCAATGGCTTTCTCATAATGCGCTATAGCCTTATCGTAATCTTTTTTTGAAGAATAAGAATTTCCCATATTGTTATATACAACTGCAGTATCAGAGTCTAATTCAATAGCCTTGCTATAAAGTTCTAACGCCAGATCATGCTGATTTTCCATTTGGGCTGCGTAAGCTTTGGAAAATATTTTCTCCATAGTTTGTGTGCCTATTTGTTTCATAAGTAAAATATAGCAATTAACCCAAGTTAATCAACCCAGTACCAAGCTTGTTGTTATATCTCAAACTCATTGAATAACTGCTTTTTAAACTTTGCAAGGCTTCCTGTGCTGCGTTCATAACTTGTTCCGTGGTTTTTTCTTTTCCAATAAGCCTAAAAGCTATAGCCTTTTCTCCTTGCTTTGCGAGCTCTGCAACGTAGTTCTTGAAATTAGAACGGCTATCTATGCATAGCTTATTTCTTACGTAATAATTATTTTTGTCCGAAGTACAAGCAGGTAATAGCGATCTATCCCAAGTATGGCTTTTTGCAATGTCATTGTCAGTCAGGTTGAAGTAATCATAGCAAGTGTCGCTTTCTCCACGGGTCGTGCTATCCCACGTAACATCAACATGAGCGCATATTCCGTTGAGATTAACTATGTTCCAAGCGTGGGGTTCTTCTTGACTGGTTATAGGAGTGCCCTTTCCAGATATTACAATGGATGGCAATCCTGCCCGGTCACAAAGCAACTTGAAAGCTTTAGCGTACCCTTCGCATACTGCATTACGAGAAAGAAGCACTCCAACGATGGAAGTTGTTTCTGTATTGATTCCAAAGTCGCTGTAAGAAATGTTTTTTACAAGGGTGTCATGTATCATAAGTTCCTTATTGTATGCGTCCATAGAAGTAAATCTAGGTGAAGATACAATTTTAGTTATGATTGATTCTAGTTGTTTTTCCATCGTATCAATTTGTGGCTTGCTATAAAGAAATTTTAGTTGCAATGATATTTTTGTTAGAGAGCTTAAGAAACTTATTTTTCTAAAATCTACATAGAATAATTCTGGGTTGTCATAATCGATGTACTGTAAAATTTTTTGGATATTGGGTTTGCGACCTAGTGGATTAACCATAAATGATGGGTTATTGTTGCGTGCCACTAATGCAGAAATGATACTGTTGTAGATACGTTTGGCAGAGCTGTTGAGGCATGAGTAATAGAATTTTGATTTGGTTTTTAGCATAGGATTAGCGGCTGTTCTATGTTACAACTTTCTACTTTATCTTCCAATTGATCATTAAACAAAATATGGCATAAACAATCTAATGTTTTTTCCACCATTCTGAGGTATACACCTTCATCTTCGTGCCAATATTTTGCAATTTGTTTTTTGTCTAAATCTCTGTTGTTACTGTTTTGCAATTTCTCATAGAACTTCTTTTCCAATGCTTTTGTAAATAAATTTATCTCTCGTTTATGCTCATTTCCTACATAATCCAAAAGCAAACTGCGGCAAATTTTAGCATTGTCTAAAACGCTGATTCCTCGGTCGGCTATAAGCTTTTTTAATATTACTACAAATTCTTCAGTCATTTTTTCTTCCGATTATTTTTTGTGAAGTTCTCCTTCTCCGGCAGTTTTTACAATACCATTACTTGCACTTCACCTCTAACAAAAGCTATTGTTCGCCCAGCTTTAAGAGTTACAACATTTCCAGCAGGTACTTTTTGCAAATTTACATCATTCACATCTTTATAATGCCATTCTAAAGAAGAAAGATTTTTTAATCCAAGTTCTCCATTTTTGGGGTTAACAATAACTTCTGCTAATTTAGTTTGATTTGAGGTAATTTTCGATATAGTGTCCCCTTTGAGAATAGAATTGCTTTGTAATATTACTTCCTTTGGTCTCTCATTTTTTTCTTGCACACGAATTTTTGATGTTTTAATTAGTGGCTTATTGCATTTAATACACTTCAATGCTCCTGGAAAATATTCTTTTCCACAAGAACAAATAATTATATTTTGCTTAAATTCATTGAACAGATCAATCCACTCCTTATTTGTAGTCCGTTCACTCCGAGAATTAAAGGGTAAGCCTTTTACAAAAGTCTTTGTAAATTTTTCTTTCAATTTTTTAGGTATTGTATGTTCCCATCGTTTAGTTACTTCTGCGTAATCTGTTGAGTTAAGATTATTCTTTGAATCAGTTGGATGGAAACAAAATACAGCGTTAGTTCCAAAAACTTCTTTAAATCCAGCATCATTCATCACGGAATTAGCATTAACATAGTCGTCTCTTAATTTGCCTTCAAATGAGTTATGACCGACAAACAAAAGAAAGAAATATGATGCTAAAGAAAATCTGTCCGATTGACTATCTGGATGTGTTTTTCCAAGTATAACTTCTGGAGCCATAAATTTAGGAGTGCCTTTAATTTCGCCTTCCTCACCATTTACCACAACATTATCAACGTCAAAAATTAGCACATCACCAGTTTTAACATTAAAAACGATGTTATTTGATGAAATATCTTTATAACAGTACCCAGACGAATGTAAACTACGAAATGCCTCTGCAATGTTAACGCAGATGTCACATAAAGTCTTACCCGTAATATGATTTTCTCCTTTTATGTATAAATAATGCGTTAATCTATGGAGATTTATATACTTATTCATTTCTATGCAGTCCATTGTATAACCAAATCCTTCATTTGTGACAATAAGGTCTTGGGGCCAAACGAAACGCTTGTCTGGATTTTTATTTTGGTCTTTTGGTACACTTTGAATTAAATTACGAAAATGTTTCTCCATCTTACTATCAGGCTTTGAATACCATTTTAGAGCATATTTCTTACCAGATGATGACACTTGATATACAGCCCCCTGAGTTCCACTAGCTAAAAATTTGTCAATCGTATACGTTATGTTATAAACGCTTGTCATAGATGAGCCGTTAGTCAATTTTGCCATCTTAATTACCTCCTTTTTTATATTCAATCTCATATCTATCATTGTTTGTTTTCAATGATACACAGTCGGAAATATCTTTTACTCTATTAGGTTCCACAGATACAATACTACCATCTTTTGTTATTGCGCTCCACGCTTTGCTTGAGATATTTCTGAAGCCTATCTTATTATTATCTTTAATCACTTCAATAAAACTAGGAATAAAAGTATTTGCAGATATCTGTATGATAGCATTGTCAGCTTCTTTTTTTAAAGAAGCAAAAAAAACAAATGATTGTCCACAAAAACATGAATTGTTATCGCATAATGAGGGTTTCTGGCAATTAGAGCAATAAACATATTTTTCTCGCAAATAGATAGTCTCTTTTAGTAAAGAACTTATTGAAAATTCTTTTTTAGAACCCGTTGCTTTGATTAATAGCTCTATATATGATTGAGGGTATTTACTAAGATTTTCTGCGTAAAAACTATCCTTTTTAGGTGCTTTATAATTTTCATTATCATTATAAAATAGTTTACCCATAGCCAAGAAATTTAATATATATTTCGTCATTATTTCAATAAGATTGCTACTCTTATGAAATACAGAAGTTACAGAAGATATAATTGAAACCGATTTTTGTGGAGTCCAATAAAAGACAACATTTCCATTAGTTATTGAAAATTCTATCATATCAGATAATTCTAGTAACGATCTTTTGTCAAATAACTCACTCGCTTTATCAATAGCTGCAAGAATATTTTTAACTATACTTATTGACTGTATTACATCTAATGGATATTGCTTTAACACAATAAAACGTTCACAATAATCATCTAAAGATAAATATTCTTCATTTGATTCTTGATATAAATAGAATCTTAAGTCATTAATTAATAAAGATTTTTGGGGAAATAAGAGGTTAGACAGTTCTGATTCCAGTTTTTTATTTGTTAATTCTTCTGTGCTAAAATTTTTTGAGTACAAACATTTATATTTTTTATCTTCATAGGATATTGTGCAAGTTGTACGAGAACAAGATGATTTTACATTAGAAATCTCATACGAATTACTAGCGATTACTCCAAGAGGCTCTTTATTTGTCAATACTGCTATGGAAATATCGTCAGATACATAATCAACTGCCGCATTGTACTTCTCTCTATAGTCAAGTTCGGTTTTATTCTTATCAAATTTATTTTTGACTAATGAATTTATAAAAAATCGTGATGCGTCAAATAAATCTTCATCTGATAGCCATAAATCATAGTAACCATCAGTCATAAGTACAACACCATTACATTCCGTTTCTGAATAAATTTTTATATCAAAAAATGCTTCAGCATTTTCTAAGCATAATGATGACACTCCGCTCCCAATTTTCTTGCCTAATAAAGGTTTATGGATACGGCATTTTTCACTCTCTTTATTTAAAATAATTGCACCACCATCACCTAATTGCCCAACAACATAAAATCCTTTGAATGCAAAAGCAAAAAGGAGCGTTGTCCCATATCTTGTAATTGTTTTTTCATTAGCTTCGCCAAACTTTTCCTGATTTTCTTCGTGAAAGCCTAACACATTCTTTTTCCATATCTCAATAAAACTGATTTTAAAATCAGCGCTTGTAAAATAATCTATAGAGGCTTTTAATATTGTCTTTATGTGCTCACAAAGTGTCTCACACGCTATCCTTGAACCATACTCGCTTAAATCATGGCTAGCATCACCATGACCATCAGCAACTGTAACAATAGTGAACACTTTATCAGCATCAGAATATATACCATAGCTGTCTTGAAAAGGCATACCTTTATTTATATGCGTAATGCCTTTACGTTTTGTAACGCAACCTATATATTTGTTTTGCAAACCATTCATTTGAAAATCGATTGATTCATTGACCCATTGATTTTTACTCTCATTCATTTTTTCTTTGGCTAAAGTAACTCTGTCTTCTTTTTTGGGTGTATCGTTTGTTTTTTGCGTTAATTCTTCATCTATAGAAGTTGCATTAGTCGAGACAATGTTTAATTGTCCTACAGAATGTGAATTTGTTAAATCAGCCAAGTTTGTCATTTAATCTTCTCCCTTTGTAAATTTTAAAATCATTATAAGTTTGCTATAGTAAAGTTTTTATTTACCACAGCAAATTTTATAATGGAAACAATCAAATCCACGGTTCGTCGGGCAGTTCAATACTTTCACCACTATTACTGCCAACGCCAGTTTTAACACTACTTTTAATGCTAACAACTGATGCCCATCTAATAATTTCAGTCATTGTTTCCGCATTACTAGTTTCAAAAACAAATGGTTGGTTGTCTTTTTCGCCAATTTTACCGCAAGAAGCAAATTCTTCTAATTCAGCTCTATTTGCTCCATCAACGCCAACAGCAATGCGAGTAGCATTACCACTTATTTTATTTTTTACCGCTTCGCAAGCTGATTTATATTGCGAATCTTCATCAGTACAGCACCCATCAGTAAGCAAAATAATGACTGGACGCAAGGCTCTTTTTCCTAAATATTCTGGATGTAAAGATTTAGCAATCATTTCCAATGCCATTGACGTTGGGGTACATTTTCCAGTAGCTTGCAGATTCACCCATGTGAATTTGTCAACTGGTATACCATTAGCTTCGCTGCCTGTATGCCATTGTGCAGTATCATTATTACCGAACTCAATTGCCCTGACCTTAATCTCAACATTATTGTCGATTCCAGCTTCTTCCAATGCAGGCTTCAACTCTTGCATGCAATCGTTAAGCTGTTGAATCCTTGCACCACTCATTGAACCAGATGTGTCCAATAAGTAGTAAATATTTAGTGTTTCTCTTACCATTCCTTCTGCCATTGTTTTTTCCTCCTCGGGTTGTTTTTTAGTGACAGTTTCAAACATCCACTTAATGTGGTTTCTTGTTCTTTTATTCGCAACGAACTATAAATCTGGGTTTGGCCGTAGCCTCTTATCCACCCTTTCGGCAAAACTTCTCCTGTCGTAATTTTCGCATCTTCTCCAATTGTCTGAGGACAAGCAATATGCTTCTTTCTGATACCCTTCTTGGTATGTGCCGAAAAAGTTGCATATTTTACAATCTGTGTGGTAGTAGGGACATATGTCTGCCATGATATACCTCTTATGGGATTAGGGTTAAAACAAATAAAAAAGGGCAAATTTTCATTTGCCCCCTCACAATTTTTGATGTTTTGGAAAAATAGACCCTCTACAGGAGGCTCTCGGAACTTCCTAGAATAATTATAAAGCTTGAAATATTGACTTTTGGTCATAATTCTGATAGGAATATAGAATTATTTTTTTACGAGAATTTCCAAAATTTTCCACACATTTCAGACTGTTTTATTGCAATATTTCAAGGAACTTAGTAATAATCCCAACAATTTATATCAACAACATATAATCATTGACTATTGAACAGCAATAATTTTACTATATTCATCTTATGGCTACACATACAATTTATAAATGTATCTTGGAAAGCGAATATTTAGAATGGCTAAATAACACTCCTGTTTTATCTTATAAAAATGGGCAGGTTTGGTTTACTGAATCTTCTATGAAAAATTTTATTATGCATTTCAAAGCTCAAATAGAAGAAAAAAATAATGTTAGCATTGATGACGGCGAGGAATTAGAAAATTTATTCTTTGATTTATTCATCAAGGAGTCTAGTAAAGAACGAGGAATTATTGGTAGTTATTCAGTTTCTCTATCAAAAAAAGATGTATTCGGCATTATTTTAGCAATTGCCAGCTTGATAGATGTTTTTGTTAGTGGCACTATTGCTCGTTCAATAATTATTTCTGGCGGAAGCTTTTTATACAGCTTAAAATCGCTTGTCAATAAATTATCCAAAGATGAGTTACAATTAATAGGCACTATTGCGTTATTGCAACAAAAAACTTCCACAAAAATAACTGCTGATATTCTCGTTAATAATTATAATGAATATACTATGGATTATGTCTTAAATAAATTACATTCTCTACTGACGAAAGATGCCATAGAATGGGATGGGACTATCGCATCTGAAATTACGATAAAAAAATGGCTGTAGAAAAAATATACTACGTTTATATTGGGATAAATTACCCAGCATCCCCAAATGAAAGTCATAGACTTAAATTTTCGAATGACGCAGATGAAATATGTCAGATATTGAATTTACCAGAAGATAACTACGCTCTTCACACAAATAACATTAATAAAAAAGACCTAAGTAATATTCTAAGCAACCTAAATGCAGATAAATTTTCAGGATTTGATATTTTGATTTATATTGCTGGGCATGGAATTGTTGGTGAACTTCAAAAGCCATCTTTAAAGACTTCTGATGGAGAATTACGTTTTGATGACATATTTGAATTGCTTAACGAAAATGTTTATGCCAATAATATTGCTGTTATCTTAGATTGTTGCCATTCTGGTATAAGTAAATTGCCTAAAAAAAATATGTATTGGATAGCAGCGACAGCCGAAAATGCGACAACAAATAATCAATTTCATGAAAATTTAGCCAACTATTTAAATTATAATAATAATTTAAATATAGATGGATTGATCGGACACTTACGGTTACATGGGCACATTGAACAACCATCAACTACAATTCACTCTACTAAACAGTTTAATCTTGCTAAACATAGGAATAATATTTCCATAAAAATAAATGAGTATTTTTTGCTTAAAAGAGGTAAATTAAGAACTGCATATCCTATAAACATAAATTTTAATCAAATATTTGACGAAGGATTATATGTAGCCTCAATCATTCAAGATGGAAAAAAAGAACATACATTAGATTATTATATAAATTCTTATTCTCCAACAAAATCTTATTTGATTCTTGGAAGCCCAGGCTCTGGAAAAAGTTTTTTATCTTTTCTATTGCAAAAAAAACTTGTAACATTGGGTTATAACGTTATCGCCTTGTCTTTTCAGGAAGTTAATGAATTGTTGTCAACTGACGACTCACAATTAAACGTTGAAAATATTCAAATAAAAAAAATAATTAATGAAGCAACAATAAGTAAAACCGAAAAAATAGTTTTTTTAATTGACGGAGTTGATGAATTTAACGCATGGGATAAATATACATATTTTTTTGATAAATTAACTGAAAATGCAGGAGTTGTTGCTTTTTCAAGAGAAACAGAATACTATAACAATGTTAGCAAGTATTTGCCAGATAGAATATTTGACAAAATACTAAAAATAAAACAATGGCAATATGAGCAAGAATTTAATAATTTTTTAGCAATATTATTAGATAAAAAATACATAACGAAGTATGAATGCGACAAGATTTTAAGTAATGCCAAAGATTTTCAAGAGCATCTATTTACTCCACTTCATTCTAGAATGTATATTTACATTTATGAAAATGATGATCAAAGTGAGCTACTCATAAGAAATAAAGGTTGGTTATATTTTTTATATATTCAAAAACTTGCAAAAGAAGATCAGGTAATTATTGATCTATGGAAAACTTTAGCATTTCAAGCATTTACAAGCCTAAGAAATAACTATTCTATAATATCTGAATCTGAATACTCAAATACTATAGAGAAATATCAATCCGAGCAAAGGCGAGTAATTTCTTATATTTTGCAACTAAAAAAAGAAATACATGGAAATTATTATAATTTCATACATTACTCTTTCTATGAATTTTTCGTAGCGTTATTTATATCTTCAAAAGTCCGAGAAGCTTTTCAAGCATCACCTCAGCTTTTAGATACATCAGAGTTATTCAAATTTGATTTAAGCTTTCCAATAAGGCATTATTTAGCAGACCTTTTTAGCTTAGATCCAATTGTACAACAAGAAGGTTTTGTTTCATTTCTTCAATCTTTATATGATTATATAACGGATTATGATAAATGTAGCTTAATAAAGAAAAATTTAATAATATATTTTATTTCGAAACTAAACAAAGAAACTGCCTTACCTTGTTTAAAAAATATTTTACACCGAGAGGTAGATATTTTTTTAAAAAACTCATTGTATTGGGCATGCATCAGAAAAAATGATAAACAAATATTTGATCTATATATTTCTCTATTAAACAGTAATCAAGAATACTGCTTTTATAACCGAGGGTATCATTTATACTATTATGGAGATATGATAACAGAAAAATTTCCTTTTATTGATAAAGATGAAAACGCATCATGGATTAAAACTAAAGAATTTATGATGAATCATCGAATAAATTCCTGTAAAGATAATTCACTTTTTATTCAGCTATTAGATATATGGACATATATTGATTTGGCGGTTTTCCATAAAACATTCTTAGAGAACGAAGATGTAGTCTTATTAAAAAATCGTTATAATAATTTGCTCTACCTTCTTACCGAAAAGACAAAAAAGCTTTTTGAGAATTTATTTGTTCAACTAAAAGGATTGCAAAATGATTGACTTGAACGATAGAGATAAGTATGCTATTGACAAGCTGAATGAATTATATGGAGATGGCATTTCTGCTTTACTTAATTGTTATGCTATGAAACGTCTTAAAGGAATTTCTTATTTAGGAATAACTTCCTCTTTATATAAAAAGAAAGATTCTAATAGATTCTCACACTCTATAAACGTTGCAATTGTAGCTAATTTAATTGCAGAAAAATTAAATTTATCTCAGGATGACAAAAATATTTTAGTATTATATTATTTATTCCACGATATTGGACACTTACCAAATTCACATGTATCAGAACCATTATTAAGGCTTCTTCAGGCAAAAAGAAAATTTCATGAATCATTAGGTTTATATTTATTCGATTCAGATAAGAATCAAGAAGCAAACGAATGGTTTGCTATTAATATTCCCAATGGAAATTTTATATGGGAAAGTATTAGAAATATTTTTTCAAATCAGTTTTCGACAATTAACCCAATCTTATACGAAATAATTAAATCGCCATTAAATCCAGATACTCTAGAAGGTATTTTCCGCACCGCATTTATTCTTGAAATTGGCTATATCTTACCAGAAAATATTATTAGCGGAATATATATGTATGGTAACGACATTTTATTTTCAAATGAGAATTTTCTGTCAGTATTTGATTTTTTTAAGTTACAAAAAGAAATATATGATGACTATGTTTTTAGTTTAGCAAACCAATCTGCAGAAGCAATGTGGAAAAAAGCATTGCTTATTTTTATAAAAAATCAAGACATAAATGATATTGATGAACTTTTTTCTCTTACTGATAAAATACTTATTGAACATATGTTAAATATCCCAACATCAAAAGAATTAATAGAAAATATTCAAAAAGGAAGATGTTTAACTCCATATTGGACAAACAAGCATCCGAATTTGATGAGTAACAAGTATGCTGAAATTAGCAATTCCATTTATTCTGATAATTTAGCCGTAGATTCTATCGAAAGAAAAATTTATGAGAATATTTTAGAATTGTCTAAATCAAAATTTGTAGCCCTACATTTCAACAGATTAAGAAAATTTGAATTGTTAAAGACTGAACCAAATTTACAACTATCTCTTTTTGATGATTTATTTTCTAAAGTTAAAGATGTCGTGAACATCAAGAAAACTCAGGGGATAATACCTTTGTCCGTATTTAGCTATCCATTTATTACGATAAAAGAAATGGCTAATATAGATTTTAATTCTTCCCAAAAAATTATAGATGATATACTTATTAAATCTTTGCCTTTATATAAAGCTATAATAGTCACTCCTCCTTTTTCCCCGAATGATACAAATTTACCAGCAGGTCCTTTAGTACTAAAATCATATGCTAAAAATCATAATATTGATATTGTATTGGCTAATTTAAACATTAAATTTTTAAATAAATTTGATGGAGATCATTATAAATTTACTCTTGGAGATCATTGTAAAAGTAATAAAATAGACGAAGCATACAATTTCTTTGAAAAATCAATTAATTATCCTGCTATATCTCATGAATGCAAAGTTGATTGCATGGATATTACTAAAAGTTTCCCATTTTCATTTGACCAAATCAATGAGATTGTTGATGATACTCTTAATGCAAGTAATTTTTGGGAAGATTTTTTAAGAAAAAATTTCTTTGATATCTATGAAGAAACTCCAATTGTTGGTTTTTCTATTATGGGAACTTCTCAACTGATAATTTCAATGATTTTATCTAAATTAATAAAGAAATATTGGAAAAAAACTATTGTCATAGCTGGCGGAAGTCATATTACTCTTAAGAGAAAACAAATTCAAACAGAAAAACGTTATTCGGACTATTTTGAATATTTTTTACCATTTCATTCCGAACGTACATTTTTAGATTGCTTAAGTAGCGATAATATTCGCAAAATCAAAGGTGTTATAGTACCTGGAGAATATGTAGAATTATTCAACAAAGAAAAAGACAATACCCCTTTTTCATATATAATTGAAAAGGAAGATACTGTTGATTATGATGAAGAAAAGTGTACTATTCCTATACAAATTGAAGAGGGGTGTAAAAAAGGCTCTTGTGCCATGTGTACATATAATTATGTTGAAACCTATAGAGAAATTAACTTTAAGCAAAAACTTAATAATATTCTCCAAAATCAAAAATTATGGGACATACGTCGATTATCATTCAAGGATAGTAATTTATATAAAAATAAATTACTATCAATTGCTTCTGTATTAAATAATTTAAATTTTAAATGGAACGCTACAACTCATATAGATAAATCCATGACTTTTGATGATTTTAAAAAATTGCGTGATTCCGGATGTGATAATTTAGAGATAGGAGTTGAATCTATACATACTCATGTTCAATGCAAAATACAGAAAATATATTCAATTCGAGATATTGAAAAGTATATTGAAAATGGGATAACAGCTAACATTTCTCTTGTGATTAATTTGATATTCGGATTTCCGAATGAAACAAAAGAAGACGCTCTTAAACAATTAAAATGGTTTAGAAAGTTAAAAAATATGTATGGAGAAAAGATATATGGTTCTTTCAATATGCTTGAAATTAATTATGGTTCAAGAATGGCGCAATATCCATCAGAATATGAAATTATATTAGGTAAATTACAGCCATGGGCATTCTCTTATCCGTGGAACGCTCCTAGCTGGAGAAAAGAATTCGAACTTTTGATTAAGCAACATTTTGAAACTTTATTCTAATTTTATTTTTAGAATCTTTGAAAGTCAATAGTTAAACTTTGCCGAATTTGAAACAATGCCAAGTTATTTGCCATTCAGCTAACTAGCTCTCATTTTTCAAACAACGTACAGAAAAGAAGTCCTTCTCATCACCATAACCTCTGAATACATCAGAGTAGCTGTAGTCCATATTACGAACCCAAACTTTAATCGCACTCATATTTGTACTACTCCACCAAAAACCACAGAAACCGACATGATCAAAATCGTAGTTCCATCGACCACCAGGTAAGGCAGAAAAACCATAATCATTAGTTCCATTGTTATTTGCCCTCCAACCATTATACGACTTCAATTTATTTCCTGCAATATCACTGCCGCCAACAAAATCTACGAGCATTTGCCATTCAGCATCAGTTGGCAAATGCCAACTAGGAGGAATAACTTCCCTAGCGGTTTTCCAATCATAAAGCCTACCGTACTTTTCTGCATTTTTTAGATCGTTATTGTAACATTTACTATTAGGAACATTATAATTCAAATTCTGTGCCATCCAGATTTGGCTGCCAATTTTTACAGCCCTGTAAACCTGACCGTCTCTGGAGTCAGTGAAAGTATTTCCGCTTGGTAGTGTCGTTTCCGTGAACCTCGATATAACATGGTCTACTACTTCTAAAACTTTTACAGACTCTTTACTATCAGCATCTTCCAATGCATCGCCAAACAAAGCATGGCTTAAGCAATTTAATATATCGCCAGCAAGTTTAATATCTATACCTTCATCATCATGCCAATGCTTCGCCATTTGCTTTTTGTCCAAGCCTCTATTGCTACTGTTTCGCAATTTCTCTTGGAAATTACTTTCTAACGCTTTTGTAAAAAGTTTGATTTCTCGTTTATGCTCATTTCCATAGTCAAAAAGAAAACTACGGCAAATTCTTGCATCATCCAAAACGCCGATTCCTCGATCGGCGATGAGCTTTTTTAATATGGCAACGAATCCTTCAGTCATACAAGCTTTAATATAGAAAACAATGACTAACTACTAAATTAGCACGGTACTTAAGCAAGCGCATTGTATTATTATTTCTAAAGGTCAAGAGCCTCTTTTGTTCTATATGATTTCTCACAGGTTTTACATTTTTTTATGAATATGCCAAACAAAGCGTGCATTTTACCATCACAATGACGACATAAGCCTTGTTCATTTCGAAATCTAGCGTCTAAGCTACAGTCCATTGCAAAGTCATTATTCCAGTCCATTGCTGTATCATTATCTTCTTTTTTTACTATATTATCATATATAGCATTTTGTCCTAATTGAGAAGCCCAATAAATCTCAAATTCTGCCCTAGGTTTACCGGGATTTTCTTTTATCCATTTTATTCTTGCATGTCCTTTTTCATAAGCAGCCTGGTATTGCAAACCAAAACCACCTTGTTGTCTACCCCCTAGCAGTTCCTGAGTTAGCTGTTGGCTTTGTGACCATAAACGGAATAAAGCCTGTTCAGGCTCTCTCATTTTGGTAAGAGTATCCGCAGATTCCGTATGTTCTCGTTCTTCTTTATGTTCCTCAAGCTTATAATACTGATTGGTACATTCATTCGTTAATTCTTCCAAATTTGCATAAGCATTTACTCTACGATCTTGTTTCGCATCAACGAACTTTGTTTCTAGGGGTATTAAATTTAATGGTTCGTTAAACAATATATGGCATAAGCAATTCAATGTATTTTCAGCCTCAACAACATCGACCTTACTACCATTTTCACGCCAATTTCTTGCTAACATCTTTTTGTCTAAATCTCGGTTGTTACTTTTTTGTAGCTTTTCTCTAAATTTCTCTAATGCGTTCATAAATCCTTCTATTTCATCCTTATATGTATTTTTTGTGTAATCCAAGAACAAGGCTCGGCAACGTTTAATATCATCCAAAACGCCGATTCCTCGATCGGAGATTAACTTCTTCAATGCGGCAATGAATTCTTCAGTCATGATTTAACAACCCTCAAAACCCCTTCAACAAAAACCTGAAAACTCCTTGATTTATTAACACTCAAACTCATCTCCACAGCAATTTTCTTTGACCCGGAAATCTGCTGATATAAAGGAACAAGCTTTCTCAACTCCTGCTTCGCATTTTGAATATTGTCTGGGTTACGATAAATCGCCTTATTCCTCTTTTTTGACAAATCAATTCCAAAAGCCTTTTCAATGGCAGTTAAATCACCTA
>Ga0209755_10001538_pt1 | contig 35282 bp, 17 predicted proteins | sample TergutCo191P1_FD_187301 | JGI IMG/M metagenome (GOLD analysis project Ga0209755, IMG submission 187301) | Cornitermes sp. P1 segment gut microbial communities from Petit-Saut dam, French Guiana - Co191P1 (SPAdes) (version 2) | ecosystem: Host-associated > Arthropoda: Insects > Digestive system... | reverse complement strand
ATTGTAAAGCAGCTTTCTGCGGCAGGCAGGGTTTTAAGCACCATCGCGAGCGGAGACAGGACCGCGCGCGTATCTTATGTAGCGCGTGATGAACTTGGCAAGGTAAGCTCAGGCCTTAACAACATGGCCGAAGAGCTTCATCACCAGTTTGATCGCATAACGCGCCTAAATGAATCCACAATCCGGTTTGTGCCTGTACAGTTTATGGAACACCTTGGCGTTTCAGACATAACAAAAATGAATCTGGGCGATAATGTACAGCGCGACATCAGCATACTGTTCTTTGATATTAGATATTTTTCCATTAATTCAGAGATGATGTCGGCGCGGGAGAACTTTGAATTTATAAATAAAATACTGGGCATCGCCGGCTCCATTATACGCAAACATAATGGTTTTGTGGATAAATTTATAGGAGATGCCGCGATGGCCCTTTTTGTCAACGGTATGGACGCGGTTAAAGCCGGCATTGAGCTGTATCAAACGCTGGTGATTGATAAAAGCACCAGAGTCAATATCGGAGTAGACGGCATAATGATAGGAGTGGGGATACACTCAGGTTCTGTGATGATGGGCATAGTCGGCGAGAACGAGCGGCTGTCAAGCACTGTAATTTCAACTAACGTCAACCTGGCTTCCCGCCTTGAAGGACTGACAAAACAGACAGGTTCCGGCCTTTTGGTAACCCGCGACACAATGAACCAGCTCGCGGGCCATGAATCGGAATTTGCGTACCGTTTTATAGGTATGGTGCAGGCCGCCGGCATTAATGATGTTATCGGACTATTTGATATGCTGGACGCTCTTCCCCCCAGAGACAAACATTTACGGATTGCAACCAAAGTTGTTTTTGAATCGGGAGTACGGAAATACCACATGAAGGATTACGCCGCTTCTATTATACGCTTTGAAAAGGTTACAGCAGCGGATCCAAAAGACATCTGCGCCGCCCATTACCTTGAAGAAGCACACAAACATCTGCAAAACCCTGCTTTACCGAGCGTGTTTACATTTGATAAGAAGTAGTTTATCAATACATTCTCAAGTGTCCTGGAAGCATTGTTGAAAATATGCAACTGAGGCTGTTCCAAAACTTTCGAACCGCAGGTTCGCGTTTTAGGAATAACTACAATAGATCTATATGAAAAAGTGGGCGCGAACCGCGAACCTACGGTTCGATGGTTCGATTAGACCGCTTTTTCAAGAGGTTGTAATAAAACCAACCAAGTTTTGTTACAACCTCAATTGACAGTACATAACTTAGTGAATTACGTCCAGGAGAGAAGGATTTAGGAAAAATCACCTGTATCGATTGCTTTGTCAAATTGAAAATTTATTGAATTTATTATGCTATTCTGAAGTGATATAAGATTTTTTATTGATGATTTTTGGAATTCCTTTGTAAAATTCTCATTTTCCGGTAAAAAAAGCTGATACTCTTCGATATGCAGGGCTTTGGCCAGTTTGGTCATTGTTTTTGAGCTAATCCATCTTCGGAATCCTTCAATATCATTTAGAGTTTGAGCTGATAAACCGGCTTTTTCCGCTAATTTTTCCTGTGAATACCCTAAAACTTTACGGTAATTTTTAATGTTAACTGAGAGAATCCTTCTAATAGGCTCTATATTGGACCTCATACTTTAAATTTTATTTTAAATTAATCGCTTGACTACTTGCTAATTTAATTATATACTAGACTTACTATAAGCAAGTATATTATAATTTTAACCATTATTAGGATTTTATAGAGAAGTTATTATGAATAAATTGCTAAAAAATGTCGGTTTTATTGCTCTTGTTGTAATAATTGGGACTTCACTAATAACCTGTAAAGAGCCTGATGATTCTGTCCACAGCTCTTCGAATGATATTGAAACTATACTTTCAAATCCAATGGCATCAGATTTTGAGATAAACAATTTATCCCAAACTATTGAAAATATAATTCCTGTTACAATAACACCAAAATCCGGTAAATCCACAGGTTTAATAACAATTTATTATGACGGGTTAACAGAACTTCCTGAAATATCGGGATCATTCGACTTAACTTTTGATGTTTCTGCCTCAGATGGCTGGCAAGCGGCAACCGGATTAGTCGGCGGGATACTAACAATTATTGATGAAAATAAATTAAACGTACAAATTCCAATTATAAATACCCAACCTGATGATGCTGAGATCACGGTAAATTCCCTGCACAGTCTGTCCATATCAGCAAGCAGTGATGATGATGGTGAGTTATCGTACCAGTGGTACAGTAACACAAGCAAAACAAATATCGGCGGCACACAAATAAATGGAGAAACATCCGCTGATTATTATCCGCCGACTGATTCGATAGGCATATTTTATTACTTCGTTGAAGTAACAAACACCATTACAGATAACGGTGACGGCGGAAATAAAACAGCGTCAATAAGAAGTATTGCTGCTTCTCTGACGATAAATGCAATAATTAACGCTCAAATTCCTTTTATTAATACACAGCCTATTGGTTTTACTATAACAGTTAATCACACGCACAGCCTGTCCGTATCAGCAAACTGTAATGATGACGGTATACTATCGTACCAGTGGTACAGTAACACAAGCGAGTCAAATAACGGCGGTACGCCGGTTAACGGAGCGGAATCCGATGACTATAATCCCCCCACTGATACAGAAGGCGTATATTATTACTTTGTTGAAATAACAAACACCATTTCAGATAACGGAGACGGCGGAAATAAAACAGCGGCTGTAAGGAGTGAAGCTGTTACGTTAATAGTAAATTCCAAAATTAACGCAGAGGTTCCCAATATAACAGAGCATCCTAACGGCGCAACTGTAATTTTTAATGGTTCGATTAATTTATCAGTATCAGCTAATGTGACAGATGGCGGTACTCTTTCTTATCGCTGGTACAGTAATACAAGCGAGTCTAGTTCTGGCGGTTCAGCTATTTATGGAGTTACAACAGCTTCTTATTATCCGCCAACCGGCGCGGCAGGGACATATTACTATTTTGTGGAGGTAACCAATACAATTACAGATAACGGAGACGGCGGGAATAAAAGCGCAACTGTCATGAGTCATGCGGTTACTTTGACAGTAAAAGAAAAGGTAAATGCGCAAATACCTGTCATCACAACTCAGCCTTTGAATAATGTAGCGGTTAATGTTAATAATTCGTATACTTTGTCTGTAACGGCAAGTGTGGCAGATGGAGGGACGCTTTCTTACCGCTGGTACAGTAACACAAGTGCGTCCAATGTTGGCGGTACGGCTATTTCAGGAGCTACAGCAGCCTCTTATAATCCGCCAACAGAAACAGCCGGAAGATATTATTATTTTAGTGAGATAACTAACACCATTTCAGATAATGGCGACAGCGGCGATAAAACCGCAACAATCAGAAGCAATGCGATTATATTTACAATCAGAATTAATGCGCAGACTCCAAATATCACAATACAGCCTGTTGGCGGAAGCATAGCTTTTGGAGGAAGTTATACTTTGTCTGTAATGGCAAATGTAACAGACGGAGGGACGCTTTCATACCGCTGGTACAGAAACACAGCCGCAAACAATACAAGCGGTACTTTTATTACAGGAGCTACTTCAGCTTCTTATAATCCGCCAACCAGTACAGCTGGAATATTCTATTATTTTGTTGAGATAACAAACACCATTTCAAATAACGGTGACGGCGGCAGTAAGACGACCACAGTCAGGAGCAATACGGTTACTTTGACGGTAAATAATCCAGTTCCTGTTGCGAGTGATTTTAACATAGGCAATCTGACACAAATATCGTCACACATTACGCCTGTAACGATAACGCCAAAAGCAGCGAAATCAAACGGTACAATCACTGTTCGTTACAATGGATCAACAAATTTACCTTCAGCAGCCGGATCGTATACAGTAACCTTTGATGTAACCGCTTCAACAGGCTGGAGCGCGGTTAACGGATTGGCAGGCGGAACTTTAATTGTAACGCAGTCAACAACAGGTTTGGTTTTTAAATTGATTAACAATAATACAGCGTATTCAGTATCAAAAGGTACCGCTTCTTCCGCCGAAGTAATAATTCCGGCTATGTATAATGGTTTACCAATAACAACTATAGAAAGTAATGGTTTAAGTAATTATACAAATATGACCAGTGTAAAAATACCCTCAAGTGTGACGAGTATCGAAAATGGCGTGTTCTATGGCTGCAGCAGCTTGATAAATATAACTGTAGAAAATGGAAATCAGGTATATAAAAGTGAAGGAAACTGTCTTATACAAATTTCAAATAATATTCTAATAGCAGGATGCAAAAATAGTGTAATACCCTCAAGTGTAACGAGTATTGGTTATGATGCGTTTGCTAATTGCAGCGGCCTGACCAGTATTATAATACCCTCAAGCGTAACGAGTATAGATAGCTATGCGTTCTACGGTTGCAGCGGCTTGACCAGCATCACAATACCCTCAAGTGCTACGAGTATTGGTGACTATGCGTTTTCTGGTTGCAGCGGCGTGACCAGTGTAACAATACCTTTAAGTGTTACGAGTATTGGTGACCATGCGTTTTCTGGTTGCAGCGGTGTGACCAGTGTAACAATACCTTCAAGTGTGATAAGTATAGGCAGCGGCGCGTTCTCCGGCTGCAGTGGCTTAACAAATATAACAATACCTTCAAGTGTGATAAGTATAGGCAATGGCGCATTCGGTAATTGCATCAGCTTAACCAGCATAACAATACCGTCGAGCGTAAAGAGTATTGGTACCCAGGCGTTTTATAATTGCGGAAAATTAACCAGCATTAATATTCCATCAAGCGTGACAAGTATCGGTTATGGTGCGTTAGAAAGATGCAGCGGTTTGACAAGTATAACTATACCATTTGTCAATGGGACTTTAAGTACTATTTTTAATTCATATCAAAATTCAAATATTCCAGCATCATTAAAAACTGTTATTATTTCTGGCGGAAATATTGACAATGATGCATTTGCAGGCTGCGGCAGCTTGAACAACATTACAATAGGTAATGGCGTAACGAGTATTGGCAGCGGCGCGTTCTCCGGCTGCAGTGGCTTAACAAATATAACAATACCATCGAGTGTAACCAGTATCGGCAATAGTGCATTCGCTGGCTGTAGAAGCATGACAAGTATGATTGTGGAAAATGGCAATCAGGTCTATAAAAGTGAAGGAAACTGTCTAATTCAAATTTCAAATAATAATTTAATAGCTGGATTTAAAAATAGTATAATACCGCCAAGTGTGATGAGTATCGGTAATTATGCGTTCTCTGGTTGCGACAGCTTGATCAGTATTACAATACCATCAAGTGTGACGAGTATCGGCAATAGTGCATTTTATGATTGCACAGGCATGACCAGTATAATAATACCCTCAAGCGTGATAAGTATCGGTGATTCTGCATTTGAGCGATGTTATAACATAAAAAGTATTTCAATACCCTCAAGCGTGACAAGTATCGGCAGTGTTGCATTCAAGCAATGCAGCAGCTTAACGAATATTGAGATACCGTATAGTGTGACGAGTATTGGCCTTGGCATGTTAGCAGGCTGCAACAGCTTAACGAGTTTAACTATACCTTCTGCTGGTTATGCTCTTGATTTAATATTTGGTTATAGTATTCCAACATCATTAAAAACAGTCGTTATTACAGGCGGTAATAATATTGTCAATAACTCATTCTTTAATTGCAGCGGCTTGACTAATATAACAATACCATCAAGCGTAACAAGTATCGGCTCTAATGCGTTTTATGGATGCAGCAGTTTAGCGAGTATATCAATACCTTCAGGTGTGACGAGTATCGGCGATAGTGCATTCAGGGAATGCAGAGGTTTAACAAGTATAACGATACCTTCAAGCGTAACGAGTATTGGTTTAGCTACGTTTGCTAATTGCAACGGCTTGACGAGTGTTACAGTACTTGCACAAACGCCGCCAGACATTGGAGGTCAATGTTTTAACAGTACTAATTCATCTCTGCAAATTAGGGTTCCTGCGGCTAGTGTTGCTGCATACAAAGCTGCTGTAGGTTGGAGTGAATATGCAGATAGGATTGTTGTGAATTAAATGAGACTAGTACCCTGTAACAACAATAACATCACACAATTACAGGGTATAGTTTCTTGAGTTTGATACGAGCATCATGTGTAGAAAAATGCTAATCAACTCCTTTCTGTTTCCGGTTGCGCTGAGTATGCCAAGATGCAAGTTCAACATTCAATGTTAATAAATCAGGTATCTGTCTATACCATAAACACTGCGTTGACATTGCAGATAACTCAACTTCAGCTATATTGAGCCAGCTCCCATGCTTTGGTGTATAATGAATTTCCAAACGTTGAGCTAAACGGAATGCTTCAGCCGGAGGAAATGTTTCGTATAATGATGAAATTGTATGGGTATTTAAATTATCCATGACTAATATTACTTTTTCAGCTTTTGGGTATTGCTCATTTTGTGTTAATAGCAAGTATAATATATTAGAGTTGTTCAATAACTTCAGTAATTGAACAACCGACCGGATTGTTAAACAAGTCTATTAAATGGTTTTTAAAACCGCCGGATCAAAGAAGAAATCGTCTAATTCGCCCGTATATCCGCATTCACCCATTCGCGGGGAATTGGTAACAGGCAGGAACATATCACTTCCGCACTTATGCTCTTCACTGCATTTCATACAATAAAAAGGATTATCAGATTCGTATAAACATATCCCGCATACCAAGTCCGCTTCTTTTCCGCATTTCGCGCAGGTAAAAACAGGCGGGGTGTTTCGCGCAAGAAGCCTGACAATGTCTTTCTGGGGTTTGCGCTTTATGTTTCCCATAACGGTTATTGTTGATTCTGTAGTAGTTCCAAAATCGTATATATGAATGAATTCCTCTCCGGCATTGAAATTTTCCAGCTTTTTGCCTGAACTGATTTTTCCGTATGCTTTGGTATTGAACTCACTAAGGTGTCCGCAGCATTCAAGCCAAATCTTCCGCAGAAAACTGTCAACGGTGGATAATGATTTATCAAGAGGAACATCTATATAAAGCCAATAATTATCATCTGCGACGCCTTCAATCTTTAGTAAATAACACTCCTTCCCGTCTTTTTCTTCATTATGACTCTTTAAAATATGATTCTTCATAGCGGTTTTGCTTAAGTTTTTACCGCATAAATAACAATCGCCGTTGTTTTTTTCATCCATAGAAATCCTCCATTACCTTTGTTTTTGCCGATTTTTATCAATATAACATATTTTTAAAAGATTACCAGCCTGCATTAAAAAATTTTCTGGAGTATCATTGCGCGTATTTAAAAGCCAACCGGATAATTAAACAAGTCTACTAATTCCCGACAAGAGGGCAGGCGGTTACTTCCCTGGAAAATTCGCTTATATTGGGTAATGCAAAAGTACCGTCACCGCTTCTAAACTAGTGTATCATTGCACATAATGATACTATATGCATTAAGATGTTGTATCATGGCTTTAGTTTAATCAAGAGGGGAACCTTCACCTGCCTACGGTAGGTTCGGTTGAAGTTCCGTGGAAATCCGTGCTAATCCGCAGTCTTTTCAGCTTCTCGGGCATCCTGTTGATTAATGTATCCGACAAAATCAAGAACCTGCGCTACGCGGCTTTTGGGCAAAGTTTTGATTTCTTTCATAAGAACTTCATCTATGGTCATTTCAGCAACCGGCATTTTTATTCTCCTATAAAAGATAAATATAACATGAATATGAAAAATTTTCAAGGCGGTTCAAAAGCGGCGGCACACAGTGTCATTCACCTAAATTCTCTGGCGTAACAATTGCGCATAACAATTGAAAACGTTTAAGTTACCATATATGGACGTACCGGCGATGATATTGAATTGATTATTCCTCAATATATCAAAGGGTTTGCGGTTAAACATATTATAAGATGCGCGTTTAAGTATGATTATTTTCAAGGCAGTAAAATTACTACCCTGAAACTCCCCGATAGTTTATTATCAATCGGTTTCAATGCATTTTTTGATCATCATATCCGCGATCTAGAAATTCCAGATTCAGTGACATCAATTGAAAATAACGCTTTTAATCACATTTGTTATGACCTGTTTCATACAATTAAAATTCCAGCCAATGTGGAACTGGACAGAAACATTATCGGTGAAGGATTTACCGAATATTACAGTATGTGTGATAAACAAGGCGGAACCTATATCCGTGAGGACTGTTGGTACAAAAAGGGCGATAACGATACCTGGGATTATTATATTGAAAACGGCTGCGCTGTTATAACAGGTTATCATGGGAATGAAGCGGAAGTGACAATTCCATCAGAAATTAACAAAATTCCCGTCAGCGCTGTCAGCGGACATTACAGTGGTTTTGGCATTTTTGATTATGTTAAACATGAAATTAATACCGTAATAATCTCTGAAGGTATCACAAAAATAAACAAAAATACATTTATAGGAGATATATTTCTGCACAAAAAGAAAATTTCCAAAGTAATTTTTCCTAAGAGTTTAACATGGATAGGCGGTGACGCGTTTATAGATAACAATCTTGAAAATATTATTATACCATCCAACGTAACATGGATAGGAGAAAACGCTATTAAAAATAACAAAATAAATACAATAACGCTGCCGGACAGCAATATACATATCTCTAAATACGCATTCAGCTACAATCAAATAACCAGCATAATAATTTCTGATAATGCTGTAATAGATGATTGCTCGTTTTTTTATAACCCCATAACAGATATAACTATTGGGTCTGACGTAAAAATGGGCAGTGAGGTAATAAACGCTGATAAAGGCATTAAGGAATGATTCAAAAAGTAAAAGAAAATATCATAACAAAAAACCGGAACCTGTAAAAGAACCTGTACCGCCGCAAATAGCAGCTAATACAAACGCTGTAGCTGCGATATTCGAAGATCATGTTGATCTGCACAGAGACGGGAGTTTTCATGGAGCGGCAATTCGTAAAGGCGTTCGTTATAAACATAAAAATCAGGAATATGTATTATCGAGAGGTATCTTTTTTTATCCATCCGGCAACTTAAAAAGATTCACAGTAGCGGAAAAAACAGAAACCAATTTTATCGTTGATGGCAAAAATCTGGTTTTACATGAATATGAAACTGTATATTTTCATGAAGAAAGCGAGCGGCCAAAAACCTTAATGAATAAAAACTGGCTGGATATTGACGAAGACGGCAATATCACAGGGTATTTTAATGAAAAAAGCCAGATTCCCGATTATGACTAATGAACAAGGCTTCTGTTATCACCCCGCAAGAGCCGACAATTTCTCCCAGCGGCGGCGCACGGTGTCATTCACTAAAATTCTCTGGCGTATCATTACGCATAACAAAAGAGCAACCAGAACTCAAACAAAATCTTCGCGCATTGGGGTAAAGAAATCCACAAGCGTTCCCTTTTCCAGGCATACACAGCCGTGTTCTATTCCGTTCTGCTTGCACATGGTATCCCCCTTGCCGACTTCCTTAACTTCATCGCCTATGGTAAAGCGGAAGCGGCCTTCGGCAATGTATGTAATTTGAGTATGGGGATGGCTGTGTATGGCTCCTGAAGCGCCTTCTTCAAATTCATTTACCACACACATCATGGCATCGCAATAGGCCAGGACTTTGCGTATAACGCCGGGAGATGCCGCCTTGCCTTCAATATCCCTGAAAAAAACCCAGGGGTTGTTTTTATGATTATTCATAAATGATTTTATTATTATTACAGCATAAAAAAAAGAGCTTTACAGAGGTTTCATAACAAACAAGAATCAGTTATAATTAAAATAAACACAATTTCGTAAGTATGGATAAAAATTAAATGAATGTGACTGAAAAAGGAAAAAATTCCCATGTAAAATTTGGAATTTTCGCAATTCTGATCCTGTTATTTATAATTATTCTGATATCCATTATCAGGAAAGATAATTTAAACGATGATGAATTTCTGGCGCCTGTTATAACCATAGACCCAATCCGGGGCAGTCTGGAAAAAACACTGAGAATTACCAGTCAGGTAGAAACCGGCCGCCTCATTACCATGGTTCCCCGTGTGGGCGGGACGCTTATCTCACTTAATGTGAGGGCGGGCGATGAAGTAAGGGAAGGCCAGGTAATCGCGGTTATAGATTCCGCGCCTTACGAGCTTGGTTACCTTCAGGCGCAATCGGCGTATCAGACCGCTCGTTCCACTTATGAAAGAATCGAGCGTCTTTATCAGAGCCAGGGAATATCGCTTCAGAATTATGAAGAAGCGAAAATGGCGTATGAGGTTGCAAAGGCTCAGTATGAGCTGGCTCAGTTAAATATAGATTATTCAAGAATCCGCGCTCCCATGAACTCCACAGTCCTTATGAGCCATGGCGCAGAAGGCGGTCTTGTGGGCGTCGGAACGCCTCTTGTAACTCTTACAGACCTTGGCGACCTGAGAGTAAAAGTTGCAATCCCGGAAATTCATTACAGGTTTTTCGCTGATAACTGGAAAACAATGCCTGTCAGGATACACGCTCCGGCCATGGGAAATGAAGAGAGTTTTGAGCTAAGGCCTTTAAGCCTCGCGCCCTATGTATCGCCTGAAAACAGGAGTTTTCTGGTCGAGTATGAAATCCCCAGAGGCGCCGCCCGCGGGCTGCGTCCCGGTATGTTTGTAAATGTAATTTTCGTTCTGGATAAAAGGGACAATGTGTATTATCTGCCGTTCAGGGTTTTGGCCGGAAACAAACTGATGTTTGTAACAGAAGATACAAGAGCTCAATACATTGAATTTACTCCTGAATTTTATAACAATAACTTTTTTCAGATCCCCGCAGAAATGCGGAACAGGACTTTTATTCTTGAAGGGCAGCACTTTATCAATCCCGGCCAGAAACTGAATATTCTTTCAAACGATCTGTCTTACAGCGCGAATACCAGCGGAATACCGCGATGAAAATCTCGGATTTTGCAATAAAACATCCCAAGATAATTATGATGCTTCTTATCATTCTTCTGGTGTTTGGTTTAATGTCAGCCTTTAACATGAGGCGCAGTTTAATCGCCGATATGAGCATGCCTACTTTGGTGGTTGTTACAACCTGGCCTGGTGTAGGACCCGCTGATATTGAAATTCAGATAACCAATCCGCTTGAAGACGCTTTGGGTACCCTGACAGGACTCAATGAGATGTCTTCCGTATCAAGAAATTCAGTTTCTGTTATAGAACTTCAGCTGAGTTACAATGAAAAGGCGGAAAACAGGCTGTATGAGATAAGGGAAAAAATCAACAGCGCCATGAGAAATCTTCCTGACGATCTGCCCGCAGCTCCTGGTATATTCCAGTACAGCACCTCGCAGCTTCCGATAATGACAATTATAGTAAGCGGCGCTGTAAACAGCGGCGCTAACGGAGGCAGAAGCAGCCGCAGCGAATTATCGAAGTTATGTGAAGATGAAATAATTCCCTCATTGTCGCGCATACCAGGCGTTGTCAATGTCAACATGAACGGAAACTCCAGGGAAATTGTCGAGATTAATATTGATCTGGATCGGCTGAACTCTCTTCAGATATCGCTTCTGGACATCGCGCAGATTCTGGGCGCTTCAAACACCGCCCTCCCCGGCGGTTCAGGAATTTATCAGGGGTACAATCTGAATATCCGCACAGACGGCAGATACACATCGCTTAATGATTTTGAGGATCAGGTAATCGCTTTCAAGGACAGTCAGTTTATACGCCTGAAAGATGTCGCGGACATTGAAATAAAGGAAGACCGCAGAACCAATTATGTAATTTCGGACGGCGATGATGTTCTTGCCCTCTCCATAATGAAATCGCAGAACGGCGACAGCATCGCCATTAGCAGGGAAATCCGTTCCATTCTGGACGCAATGGAAAAACAATACAGCGGATCCCTTACTTTTACATATATCAAAGATGACGCGAATAATATCTCCATGTCTGTGGACTCTGTGCTGCGTTCCGCTCTTATGGGAGCGTTTCTCGCTGTAATAATTTTATTTATATTTCTGCATAACTCCAGCACCACACTGATGATCAGTTTTTCAATACCGCTTTCCATTCTGTTTACAATGCTGGGCTTATGGGTTAAAGGATCAAGCCTTGACCTCGTTACCCTTGGTGGAATAACAGCCGCCATAGGAATGGTGATTGACGCTTCCATTGTCGTGCTTGAAATGATACAGCGTCATTTTAACAAGGGAAAACTGAACGCGGCGGAAGCGGCATCCATCGGCGTGCGCGAAACAGGCTCCGCTTTAATCGCTTCGATGACAACGACAATGGCTGCGTTTTTTCCGGTATTGTTTTTAACAGGGCTTGCCGGAATTATTTTGCAGGATGTCGCATGGACAATGATTTTTTCCATCTTTTTCTCCATAGTAGTCGCGGTAGTTGTCATTCCCTTCCTCTGCGCCCTTTTTCTGAAGAAGGAGAAAGACACAGGGCTTTCAAAACTGCTCGCGTCCCGTGTTGAAAAATTCATGGATACCATGAACAATGGATACAAAAAACTTCTGTTAGGCGCAATCAACAACAAATTTTCCTTTATCGCGGGAACCCTGATTCTCTTTGCCATAAGCATTTTTTCCCTGCGCCTTCTTGGTTTTGAATTTCTCGCGCAGACAGATATGGCGGAAATTGTCGTAAATATGGAAACCCCTGGCGGTTATACCCTTGAAATGACGCGTGACAAGGTGCTGATGCTGGAAAAAACCATCGGGGAAATAATTCCCAATGAGCTTAATTCATCTTATTTTATCGCCGGCCAGGGCGGAGCTTTTGACATGGGTAATGAACCGAACCGCTCATACGGAATGGTGAAACTTAAACGCCTGAAGGACAGAAAACGCCATGTCGTGGAAATTATTAATGAGCTTCAGGATAAAATATCAAGGATGATTCCCGATGCGCAGGTGAACTTCAGTAACGGCGGCCTTTCCAATCTTCTGTCACTGGCGACAGGCGGCGAGGGCCTTGTTGTAAATGTATACGGCAACAGTCTGGACACGGTCGTGAACGCCGCGGAACAGATCAGGCAGTATATGGCGCAGGACCCGAATGTAGCGGATACTGATCTTGACATACGATTCAATCAGCGGGAAATGAACGCCCGTATCCTTAATCAATACCTTGGTTTACTGGGGCTTTCATCCTATGAAGCTGCGCTTACAAACCGTATTGTGTTTAACGGCATTTCTGTAGGAACCTATTACGCGTCCGACAGGAATTACCCGATAGAACTGCGATCAAACCTAAGCGGCGGCAATATTCCCGACGATGTGTTTTATTCCCTGGGAATCAATACCGCTGTCGGCAGCCAGGTATCATACGCCAGTTTTACGGAACTGGACATTGAAGAAACGCTCTCCCAAATCAACCACAGAAACAAATCCCGCTCAATTACTGTCAGCGCAAGCTTAAAAGATCCAAATGTCCGCGAAAGCACAAGCCGTCTTGAAACCCTGATAAAAACTCAAGGTATAGTTCCGGGCGCTTCATGGGAATTGGGAGGAACAGCGGCGGAAATGCTTTCATCGTTTCAGTCATTAATAATAGTGCTTGCGGTCGCTATTTTCCTGATTTATTCCGTAATGGTTATTCAGTTTGAACGCTTTACCCAGCCTCTTTTGGTAATGTCTTCCATACCATTTACATTGATAGGAATTACAGGAGGGCTGTTGTTGTTCAGGTCTTCGCTGAACATTGTGTCAATTATGGGCATTATAACCCTGGCGGGCCTTGTTGTGAATAACGCGATTATTCTTATAAGTTATATCAATCTGTTAAGAGACGAATATAAAATGCCGCTTGAAGAAGCGGTAATAACAGGCGCTATATCACGTTTAAAACCAATTCTAATGACAACTGTAACAACTCTTTTTGGAGTTATCCCGCTTTCCATGGCAACTGGAGAAGGTTCAGAAATTTACGCTCCGCTGGGACAAAGCATTTTCGGCGGGCTTTTCAGTTCCACTTTCATTACCCTGTTTTTTATACCGGTTGTTTATTTGATGCTGGAAGCGAGAGAAGAGAGAAAAAAACCAAAGAATATCCAAACAAACGTGTAGGATAAATTTTAAATATTTGAGGCTGTTCCAAAACTTTCAAACCGCAGGTTCGCGTTTTTGGAACAGCCTTAATTATCTGAAGTACTACTCTACTTTAAACTTCGCAACTTCTTTCATTAATACATCAATCTTGTCATGATTGAATGTGGATAATTCATTAACACGGTTTACAGCGATGTTTATCTGATCCGCGCCTGTAGCCATTTCGCTCATGCCGCCTGTAATCTCCTGAGTCGCATTTTCAAGGTTCTTGCCTTCCAGTATTACTTCCTTGGAACCATCCCGCATTTCCTCTGATTCGCTCTTAACAGACCGGGTAATGTCATTGAGGGCTCCAACAGCTTCCAGTATCTGTTTGCTTCCGTGCCCCTGCTCTTCCATGGCATTGCGGATATTCTCTTCCTGATCCGCTACTGTTTTTATATGTCTGTCAATGACTTCAAACTTCTGCAGTACATTGTCTGTCGAGATCGTAATCTTGTCGATTGAACTTTTTATTTTTTTCAAAACAGCGCTGATCGTTTTTGACTGAGCCGATGAATCTTCAGCGAGCTTGCGGATTTCAGCGGCGACTACCGCGAAGCCCTTTCCGGCTTCTCCTGCGTGAGCCGCTTCAATGGCAGCGTTCATTGAAAGTAAATTGGTCTGGCTTGCGATATTTTCCATTACCGCGTTAATTTCCAGCAACCCTTCTGATTCGCGGGTAATTTCTTTAATATCCTGCGCGACATCCTGTAAGCCGGTGCGGCCGACTTCAGAAGCAGCTTCAAGCGAGTTAACATTTTCCATGTTTTTCATAAGAGTCTGGGTAACCGACTGAACATTGGCAAGCATCTGTTCAATCGCTGATGAAGATTGAGCGACAGATTGAGATTGTAAATCTACCTGTTGATTGAGCTTGCTGATGTTGGCGGTGATTTGCTCCATTGTCGCGTTTGTTTCAGACACGCTTGCGCTCTGGTTGATTGCCCTTCCCTTGATGCTTTGAATATTTGAGGTAATCTCGTTTACCGCGGCGGCGGTTTCATTCATGTTGGACGCAAGCTCTGTGCCAATATCAGACAGATCTCTAGCTTGTCCCTTTATGACATTGATAAGATCCCTGATTTTAATCACCGTACCGTGAAGAGCGCGGCTGATATTCCCGATTTCATCATTGCCTTTCGCTTCAATGTTATGAGTAAAATCCCCGTCTCCGATAAACTGAAAGATCTCTTCCATTTTTTTAAGGGGAGCTGTAATTGTACGGGATATAATTAAAATAATTACTGTTATAACTGCCAGAATGATGACGCCGACTATAATCAAAATAAGAACCATATTATTAACTGCCGCCATAACCGTTTTTTGCGGCACAATGGTAGATACCATCCATGGCTTATCGCAGCCTCCGACAAAGAACTCGTGCGCGACTACTATCATCAGCTCATGATGTTCCTGTGAAAATATTGTTTCAACAAATGTAGTGCCGTTTTTTATTGAATTTACGAAGGTGTTAATATACGACCCGAACAGTTTAGCGGAAGCCTCCAGCGCAGCGCGTCCTACCCTGGAAGAGTCGCGGTGGCCCAGAATCATGCCGTTATTACTGTACAGCGCGGCATACCCGGTTCCAAACGGTCTGATCCCGGTTATCATACTTTGAATTTCTGTCAGTTCAATATCTATTCCGGCAACTCCTATTGTACGTCCCGCTTGTTTAATCGGAACTGTTGCGCTTGTAATCAATATCTGCTTTCCGCCGACAGTTTCGTAATAAGGTTCTACAATTGCCTCATTTCCCGATCTCAGCGAGGTAAGATAATATTCGGCATTCGTGTAATTTGTAAGATGATCCAATGAAACTATTCCGTTATTATTTGTCCAGTAGCTTATAAATCTTCCTGTTTCATCAGTTCCCGCTGTGTTAACAAACCGCGCATCCATACCGTCAAGGGCATTTGGCTCGTAAGCAGTCCATACTCCAACCCACTCAGGATTTGCTTCAGTCAGGCTGCGAAGTAAATAATTAATCATATCGCGCCGGCCTTCAGCGGGAACGGCTTCATCAATATCAGACACCATCGTCGCATAACTCCTGATTTCATCCATTGAGACTTCTAAAAAAGCCTTTGCCTTGTTTGCGGATACTTCGGTTATGTTGCCTATATTTTCAAATGCCAAATCTGTAATTGTACTTGTTGCAATCGCTGATGCGGCAATTGTTAAACCGCCGATACCAACCAAATTAACCGCTGAAATAATAAGAACCAGTTTTAATCCTATTTTCATAATATCTCCCTAATATAGCTAAAAAATTGAGGCTGTTCTAAAACTTTCAAACCGAAGGTTTGCGTTTTTGGAACAGCCTCAATTATAATATAATATAAATTTACTTTTAAATCCAGAGAAAATGTATATCCACATATTATAGAAATTAGTCTAAAATAAAACCTAATAATCCATGAAAACCACAATTTATTCTACAGAGGAAAAAATAATCTTTAACTGTGGCTGTTCCAAAACTTTCAAACCGAAGGTTTGCGCTTTTGGAACAGCTGCCATAGTTCAATTACGTAACGTAATTAATCTACCTTAAATTTGGCGACTTCCTTTATAAGTGTGGCAATTTTATCATGATTGGTAACGCTTAATTCATTAATACGGACTACAGCGACATTAATCTCATCTGCGCCTATAGCCATTTCGTTCATACCGCCTGTAATTTCCTGTGTCGCGTTTTCAAGATTTTTACCTTCCTGAATAACTTCCCTGGAACCTTCACGCATTTCTTCCGATCCGCTCTTTACATCCCTGGTAACATCATTAAGTTTTCCTATGGCGTCCAGTATCTGTTTGCTTCCCTGGCCCTGTTCCTCCATGGCGTTACGGATGTTTTCTTCCTGATCCGCAACTGTTTTTATATGACTGTCAATGGCTTCAAATTTCTGCAATACATTATCTGTCGATGAAGTGATTTTATCGATGGAACCTTTTATCTTTTTCAAAACAGTGCTGATGGTTTTTGACTGCTCGGATGAATTTTCCGCAAGTTTACGAATTTCATCTGCGACTACAGCGAAGCCCTTGCCGGCTTCCCCCGCGTGGGCGGCTTCAATGGCGGCATTCATTGAAAGCAGATTGGTCTGGCTTGCGATGTTTTCCATTACCGAGTTAATTTCCAGTAATCCTTCCGATTCACGGGCGATTTCCTGTATATCCGCGGCAACTTCCTGTAAACCGGAACGGCCCACTTCAGAAGCGTTTTCAAGCGATTGAACATTGTTCATGTTTTTAACAAGGGTTTGAGTTACAGACTGAATATTGGCAAGCATCTGTTCAATCGCTGAAGAAGACTGGGCGACAGATTGGGACTGTTTATCTACATGCTGATTGAGCTTGCTGATATTGATGGTAATCTGCTCCATGGTGGCGTTTGTTTCCGTTACGCTGGCGCTCTGGTTTATCGCCCTTCCCTTGATGCTTTGAATATTAGTGGTAATCTCGTTAATCGCCGCGGCGGTTTCATTCATGTTGGACGCAAGCTCTGTACCAATATTTGACAGATCTTTCGCCATTGATTTAATGGTTTGAATAAGCACTTTAATTTTATCCAATGTGGAGTTAAGAGCGCGGCCAATGATCCCGATTTCATCATCGCCCTTGACTTCGACAGTTTTGGTAAAATCTCCCTCGCCGATAAACTGGAAAACATCTTCCATTTTTTTAAGAGGAGCTGTAATTGTTCTGGAAATAATAAAAATAATTACCGATATAATTCCCAAAATGGCAACACCGAGAATAATAAGCACTGTCATCATTTCATATACAGGAGCCATAACCGTGCTTTCCGGCACTAAAGATCCAACAGTCCATGCTGTTTTACAGCCTCCGACCGTAAACGGAAAAGTAACTAAAATCATGTTGGCGTTGTTATCAGGTGAAAAGACCGTTTCTTCATAAACTACGCCGTTATTTATGGCCCGCGTAAAATCATTTAAATGGGTTCCCAATAGACTTGATTCTGTTGCCTGTACATTTTTTCCAAGCCGTGAAGAATCAGGATGGGCGATGATCGTGCCGGCTTTGCTGTAAACGGTTGATATGCCGACTCCCATTGGTTTTATATCACCTGCCATGTGTTGAATTTCAATAAGCTCAATATCTACTCCGGCAACCCCAATTACCCGGTTATCACGCTCGATTGGAACCGTAACGCTTGTAATTAATGTCTGCATGCCGCCTACATTTTCATAATAAGGCTCAACAATCGCTTCTATGCCGGATCTTAAAGTGGTAGTGTAATAATCAGCATTCTCATATCCCTCAAGCGCGGTCAGGACAACCTGATTGTTAACATGGCTGTAATAACTCATATACCTTCCGCTGCGATCGCTTCCTTGAGTGTTTACAAACTGCGCGTCCAAGCCGTCAAGGGCATTTGGTTCAAAGACAGCCCAGGCTCCGACAAAATGAGGATTCGCGTGAACAAGGGAGTAAAGCGTCAAATTAACGATTTCGCGCCTGCCTTCGGGAGGAACAACCATTTGAATATTGGAAATAAAATCCGCTATACTGCGAACCTCATCCATGGGAACTTCCATATAGGCTGATATCTTGTTTGCAGTTACTTCGGTAACGCTTGTGACATTACTGTTTGCCAGGCCGATAATCTCATTTGCAGAAAATATAACAGAGGAAATGGTTAAAGCGCTGATACCTACCAAATTTACCGCAGAAATAATAAGCATTAATTTTGTTCCAATTTTCATAATATCTCCTATTAAATAATTTTATGATATATATAATATTTATGCAAATATTATCCAAAAACACTAATAATTTATCTGTTTCTCTTTATTTTCCTATACCTGCGCACTTTATCAAGCACATTGCTTAAATCAAGCGGTTTACCTATATGGTCATTCATTCCGGCGTCAAGGCATAGTTCAATATCTTCCTTAAACACATTGGCAGTCATGGCAATAATTGGAATATTATAACCTCTTTTTCGTATAACGCGCGTAGCTTCGAGACCGTCCATTTCCGGCATCTGAACATCCATAAATATCATTTCATATTTATCTGGATTATCCATTATGGTGCGGACAGCTTCCAGTCCGTTTTCAGCGCAGTCAATCTCCACGCCGGTTTCTTCCATGCTCGCAAGCAGAATTTCGCGGTTAATTTCAATATCTTCTGCAAGCAATATACGGCACCCTTTAAATTCTCCGGCGTTTATGTTTTTCTGCTGCCTTGGCGTCTTGGAACCGTTTGCGCTCAGGCAGACATTCATGCAATCCATAATATCAGAGGCGAATAGCGGCTTCATTAAAAATTTGTCTACTCCGGCTCCTTCCGCCTTTTCATGTATGACAGTCCAATCCGTTGAAGAGATCATTATAATAACGCTTTTTCTGTTTTGTTTAGCATCCTTGATTTTCATTGTCAGTTCGATGCCGTTTATCCCCGGCATTTTCCAGTCAACAAAGTACATATCATATCCGCCGGATTGTTTTATCATTTCAAACGCTTCTTCTCCGTTCTGCGCGACATCACAATTTACGCCGTATTTTTTTAATATCTCAGAGAAATAAACAAGTATATCAGGAGAATCATCGACAATAAGAATCTGAATATTGTCCCAGTTCACTGAAGGATCCAGCAGGGGAACTACATCGCCTTTGCTGCGTATTGCCTTAAAATCAAATTTAAACGAGGAACCTTTGCCCAGCTCTGATGTAACGCTGATGGTTCCGCCCATCATCTCTACGATACGTTTTGAGATTGCGAGTCCAAGCCCTGTGCCTCCGAATTTACGGGAAATTCCCCTGTCTGCCTGTTCAAAAGCGCCGAATATCTTTGCAATCTGCTCGGTTGTAAGTCCTATACCGGTATCGGTAACCTCAATAACAATTGTACAAATACCGTCATCTTCAGATTGAAGAGAGGCGTTCAGGCATATAACCCCGCCTTCGGGCGTATATTTAACGGCGTTACTCAGCAAATTGATAATAACCTGCGTCAGCCGCTGATCATCGCATTCCAAAAGATGAGGGATACTCCCGTCTATCGAAATGTGAAATTCCTGCATTTTCTGCTCCATGCGCAGGCTGATGGCATTGATGGATTTTCTTAATATCTTTTCAAATGAATAGTCTGACATTACAAGTTCCAGTTTTCCCGCTTCAATCTTTGACATGTCAAGGACATCGTTTATTACGCCCAGAAGATGCGATGATGCCTCTTCAATTTTTCCGAGCGCGTAATTCTTCCTATCCAGACCCGGAGCGTTTTTTCCAATCGATGCCATACCCATAATTGTATTTAGCGGGGTGCGCATTTCATGCGACATATTTGAAAGGAAAAGACCTTTCGCTTCTGAAGCTATGGTAGCGCGCTGAAGCGCTTTTTCCAGATCGCCTGTCAATTGTTTAATGTCGCTCAGATCATATAAAAATCCAATCCCGATAAATTCATTCTGATCTTCCACGCGTACAAGCGTAACATCACATGGCACAGGTTTGCCTTCCGCTGTCTGATGAGGCCATTCAAATCTCATTATCTCGCCGTCTATCGCCTTATTCGTATACCTGTACGCTTCGGCTAGAGCTTTCTTGCCGTCCGGCAGAAACTCAGGCGAAAAATCTTCATAGTACCGATTGATAATATGTTCCTTCGAAGCGTTAAACATCCTTGAAAGCGCGTCATTGCAGTCTATAACCTTTGGAGTACCGTCGAAAATTGCCATACCAATCGGCATGGATTCCAGTATCGCCTGATTTACCCGCGCCGTCCTGAGCATTTCGGTTTCCATTTTTTTTATACTGCTAAGATCATACAGGAAGTACAGCATTATTATTTCATCTTCAACATTGATGCACACCTGTGTAATGTCGCATGGAACAGGAACGCCGTCGGCTGTTTGGTGCGGCCACTCTACCCTTATAGTCTCTCCTTTCATAACCAGTTCCATAATCCTGTCGGCTTCAGTATGGGCCAGCTTCCCGTCCGGAAGATATTTGGGAGTGAAATCATCAAAATAACGTTCAAGGATACGATCTTTCGGAGCTTTGAACATCTTGGTAAGTTCGGTATTGCAATCGATAATTTTTGGCGGGTTTCCTTTAAAGATTGTTAATCCTACAGGCATTGCATCCAGTATCGCCTGGTTTATCTGAGCCGTCATGGAAATTTCTTTTTCCATTTTTTTAATTCTTCGCATATCATAAGCAAACGCGAACCCGAAAAATTCACCATCCTGCTCGCTGCATGTTACGGTAAGCTGGCACGGTATCATTTCGTTCTCCATGTTTTTATGAACCCATTCAACCGAAAATGTATCGCCGCTTAGCGCCTGTTTTAACATATTGAACGCTTTATCTATGGATTTTTGGCCATCCGGCTGGTATTCAGGTGAAAAATCAAAGAAATTATCGAGAAAATACTGCTTTGTGGTATTGCAAATTTTTACCATTTCATCATTACAATCGGTAAAGCGGAGATTCTTGTCATAGGCTGTCATGCCAATCGGCGCGGTTTTTGATATTATCTGGTAAAATTTATTCGCTTTTTTTAATTCCCTGTCCGCATCTTCGCGTATAATAGCGTTCACGCAGAAAAACGCCGCGGAGCGCAGCATGCGAGCGCAATCCTCATCAATAAAACGTTCATTATGATGATCGCTGAAGAGCAGAAATCCCCAAAAACTCCCCTTTATAAAAATAGGAGTTATGAATACCGATAAAATACCATGGATACTCAAGAGCATCCCTTCCGGCAGTGAATTTACAGGACCGTTAATTTCCTTGCCTTCCATTAACAGTTTTTCGCACCGCGGCGCTATCTGCGAAAAAGTGATATCCGCAAGTTCTGGCATGGGTTCCACTGTACCCATTACCCTGTCCCAGCGGTATATCTGAGAGGTATGCAGACCGTCTTTTTTTGTATAATTCCGCCAGACATTAAGCCTGTCAAAATCCGCCATATCGGCGATCAGACCCATGCCTGTAGACATCATGTCATTAAATGTTTCGGTGCTGTTGGAGAGAAAAATCGCCCCAGCCTGATTCAATGTATCGGCCATTCTTTTCTGGCGTTCAAGTGCCCTAAATTCTTCCATAAAAGCGCTATCAATACCTGGCATTATCCATTACTCCTGTGCAAAAAACATAAAAGTATATTATCACATTGTATAAATTTATTTAATCATATAGGTCAATGTTATTACCAAAAATCATTTCTGGAAGGTCAGCCGCGCTTACGGCATTAAATTTTGTTTGATTAAAAATTATAATTTATAGTCAGATCAATTCAAGATTAAAATCAGTCAGCATCCTGAACAGCGATCACGGCAAAATCATCTTTAATTTTACAAAAAATTTCAATAAGAGAAGGATCAAAATGGGTGCCGGCTCCGTTAATGATTATCTGCGCCGCTTCATCCGCAGAGAAGGATTCTTTGTATGGCCTGACAGAGATCAGAGCGTCGTATACATCCGCAATCGCCATTATCCGCCCTTCAAGAGGTATGCTGTTTCCGCATAGACCGAGAGGGTAACCTGTTCCATCCCATTTTTCATGATGCGTTCCGGCGAATAATTTCGCGCATTCCAGAAAACCTGTAAAATCCGTGGCCTGTTCCATTTTCTCGATTACTTCCACTCCCTTTTGCACATGGGTTTTCATGATTTCCTGCTCTTCCTTTGTGAGCTTTCCCGCCTTATTCAGGATATTATCGCTTATTGCGATCTTCCCGACATCGTGAAGCTGGGATGACAGCAATATTTCATTCATGTCCCACACAAGAAGTTCATCCGAATATACGCCGTCCTCTATAAGCTGTTCCATAAACTTTTTCATGTATTTCTGTGTGCGGCTGATATGACGGCCGGTGAAAATATCCCGGAATTCCACAAGCTCCGCTATGGTGCTAATAATCGCGTTCTGAAGGTTATACAACTGATGCGTTTTTTCTTTCACCATCTTTATCAGGTTATCGTTGAAATCCTGCAAACTCGCTTTCTGTTTCTGAATCAGCAGATGGTTTTCTATGCGCATCAGCAAAAGAGCCGGAACAAAAGGTTTTGTAATATAGTCGATGGCGCCCAGACCCAAACCGTCATATTGATCGGATTCCGAAGATTTCGCGGTTAAAAAAATGACAGGAATATCCGCGTACTGTTTATCCGCCTTAAGAAGTTTCAATGCTTCAAGGCCGTTCATGCCCGGCATGTCAATATCAAGCAAAATCAGGTCAGGTTTCACATGTTTCAGGAATTCAAACATTTTATCGGCGGAGGATAGCGCGAAAACATCATAATATTCGCTCAGGATGCTTTTACCTATTGTCAGATTTGCCTTATTGTCGTCCACCAGCATTATTTTTTGTTTTTTACTGTCCTGCGTTATACTCACAATCTAATTATAATTTTTTTATTTAAGTTATGCAAAGGAATTAAAACAATATATGTTGATTATCCCGCTTTTTGACAGCGCGCATGCAGGAAGGCCGGTTTGGGGTGTATTTTGCGATTAAATTCAGCGGCCTGTGGAAATAAAAGATATATTATTAAAAGAAAATCATTTAGTAAAAAAATATATTATAATTAGCGAGTAAAATTTATTCTTTTACATTGCCGATTATAATTAAAAATGTTAGAATGGACACTGAATAATGCGTAAAGAAAATCCTGTTAACAATGAAACAGACGCGAATTATCTGGAACGTCCCCGCCTTCACTCCATGCTGAAAGACGCAATGGATTATCCGCTGATTATCGTATGCGCTGGTTCCGGTTACGGCAAAACGCGCGCTGTGCAATCGTTTTTTAACAGCTATGACGCCATCGCGCCGTGGATGCAGGTTTCCGAAAGGGATAATATACCGCTTCACATCTGGGAAAGCATTTGTGAAATGTCATTGATGGTATCGCAGGAATACAGCGCCCGCTTAAAGGAGATCGGATTTCCAAAGACAGACGAGGCGTTCTCAAAATTTATTGACTCAATGAAGAAACATATCGCCCCGCATCAGGGAAAAATAATCGGAATATTTGACGACTTTCATCTGCTGCAAAATCATGAGATACTGGGCTTTTTTGAACGCATGGTAAACTCATCTCCTTCAAACATGCGGATAATGCTGATTACGCGAAATATGCCGGATATTAATCTTGTAGGCATGAACATGCGCGGGAAAGTTTTTACAATACAGGAAGACATGCTGCGCTTTACAGAGGATGAAATCGCAAAATATTTCTGCCAACTGAACCTGCCTGTGACAAATGTTGATATACGCAATATTTACGATGACACACGGGGCTGGGCTTTTGCCATAAACCTTATTGGACGATCTCTTGCCAAAAATCAAAAATATGAGCGGTACGCCCTTGAAGCAATGAAAAAAAACATTTTCAGGTTTATCGAAGCTGAAATATTTCAAACCATTCCGCAGCCGCTTGAGCGTTTCCTGATGCGTATCGCGCTGCTGGATCGCCTCTCCGCCGGCCTCGTTAAAACGCTGGCAAATGACGAGAAATTAATCAGCGGAATGGAACGCCTGAACGCCTATATACGCTATGACTTCAATATGGACACATACATGATCCACCACATGCTGCGGGATTATTTGAGGCTTAAGCAGGAAGAAATTCTGACTGACAGGGAGAGGACGGATACTTACGAAACCGCGGCTGTGTGGTGTAACGATAACGGTTATCACCTGGACGCTTTCTATTATTACGAGAAATCCGCGAATTATGACGCTATAACTTTAAAAGTCGCTTCCTTAAACGTAGAGATACCGTCCGATATGGCGAAATATATTCTGGACATATTTGAACGTGCGCTTAAAACCGCGCAGCCTGATAATCCTCTATTCCCCGCAATGTATGTAAAACTGAAAATTAATATGGGGTATTTTGATGAAGCTTATATCTTTGCGGAACAATTTGTCAAAGACTGCGAAGCGTTATCCGAAACTCCGGAGCTGAACAGGGCGCTCTCCGCAGTTTACGCATCCTGGGGATCGGTGCGGCTGCATATGTGCACATATACCGACGTGTATGATTTTGACTTTTACTTTAAAAAGATGGGCGAATACTTCGACAAAAGCCCATACAAACTTATAGGAACATACAAACTGACATCATCCGCCTGGTCCCTGCTTGTCGGAACAAACCGCGAAGGAGCAATGGAAGAATACATCGCCGCAGTATCGCGGTCAGCGCCTCATTTAATGCATGTAATGAACGGATTCTACAGCGGCGTGGAAGATCTTTTACATGGCGAACTGTGTTTTTACAAAAGACAGTTTAATGACGCAGAACAATACCTGAAGCAGTCAATTGCCAGGGCCGGCGAATACGATCAATATGTCACCCAGAACAGGGCATTGGTTTACCTGATGCATATCGATTTCACCCAGGGTGATTATGGAAGCGCGACCGCGAGGCTGAAGGAAATGGAGTCGCTGCTCAATGAAAAAGATTTCGGAATACGTTACATAATATACGATATTGCCTGCGGCTTCTATCATCTGGCGCTGGAGCAGCCTGAACAAATACCGCAATGGCTGAAAGGAAATTTTTCCTCCTATGCGCATTCGTCATTTTTGGAGAATTACGCGAACCGCATAAAGGCGCGGTATCATTATAAAACAAATCAATACAGCGCGCTTTTGGCGTTTATAAAAAATTCCATGAAACAACCCATGATCCTGTTCAGTAAAATAGAACTTTTAACGCTGCAGGCATTGACTTTCTATCAGCTTAAAAAGCGGAGTGAGGCAATTGCCGCGTTTACCGAAGCTTACCTTCTTTCGGAATCGAACAAGATTATCGCCTCCTTTACCGAGCATGGAAAAGATATGCGTACCCTCACTTTGGCGGTTCATAAAGACATGTTATCCGGTAAAGCCGGACATGAAGAGACAGGCAGGATACCGCAGAAGTGGCTGGAGGATATTAACCGTATATCGTCGACTTACGCGAAGCGGAAGGCAAAAATGACAGCCGAATGCGCTCTTGCCAATAATCTTAACGGCGGAAATAAACTGACAAAACGCGAGATCGCGATTTTAAAAGACATGACCGACGGGCTTTCCCGCACAGAGATTGCGTCTAACAAAAACCTCTCGGTGAATACGATTAAAATGGCTGTTAACATAATTTACAGCAAATTGGGCGTATCCAGCCTGGGCGAAGCCATTCGCGCCGCGATAGATCAAAAATTAATTTAACCCCGTTCATGACGCGTAACATCCGCGTTAATGTTATAATCAGAAAACACAGGCCAGTCGCCGTCTGAAATCGATGAGAAACTCATTTCATCCACCTGTCTGTGCAGCCATGTAACGAGTTCCGTTCCATTCTTATATTTAAAAGAATCCAGCTTTTCCATTACCTGGTCTACCTTTCCCACATTGTACTCCACGCAGGCTTCGCGTAACTCATGCAAAAGCTCAGGGTCAGGAGATGCCGCGACCGGTTTTGCGTTTTTCCTGTCGATTATGGCGAGTCCGGCTTCGATTGAATCCAAAAGGTTTTCCATGTATTTTACAAAAGCTCTGTTTTCAGATAACACTTTTTTTGTCTTCTGTTTTTTCGCCAGCAACTCCAGTTTTTGCGCATGCGTTCCTGCCTGCATGGCGCCGATACTGAAACTTGATCCCTTTATTCCATGAACAGTTACAGCGTAATCAGCCAGATTTCCGGACTCAAGATACTTTCCGGTAATTCCGAGAAGAGGGCGCGTATTTACCGCGTATGACTTAAGTACCTTAAAATACATTTCTTCGTCGCCCAAAAAACCTTCAAGACCTGCTTCCATGTCAATGCCGTCAATGGTAATTCCGCCGTGAGCGCTCCTGCCGTCCTTCGCGTAAATATTGTTATTGTCCTGAATATAAAATCTATTAATAATCTCATTTCCGCTGCCAGTCCCCGCTGTATTTTTAAAATCTTTTTTTGCCGGAACGCTTTTTACCGCGACCCACCGGCGGAGTATCGCGTCAAGCCGTATCATATCTATTGGTTTTGAAATAAACGCCTGGAATCCGTTCTTTAAAAACATCTGTTCACTGCCTGTAATTGCGTTAGCTGTCATAACTATCACTGGTACATTTTTAGCGTAATCGTTTCCAATTTCCTTGTGGATGATGCGCACCGCCTCGATTCCGTCCATGCCGGGCATCATATGATCCATGAACACCGCGTCATAGCGGGGATTTTCCCTGTGGATCATGTTAACCGCTTCCTGTCCGCTGGACGCGCAGTCAACATATAATCCGTAAGGTATAAGCATACCCCTCGCTACGTCAAGATTTGCCTGTATATCGTCTACAACAAGAACACTCGCGTATGAAAGATCTATTCGTTTTAGCCTGATGCTCCTTTCGCGTTTGTTGTCGTTAAACTGGGCACTCATAATGTTTCTGGCCGTTTCCCTGCCGATAGGAACATCAGAAATAAACTGCTGACGCAGCCGTACGGAAAAAATCATGCCCTTCCCGTATTCGCTTTCCGCGGTGATGGTTCCATCCATCATTTCCACCAAATGTTTTGTTATGGAAAGGCCGAGGCCTGTGCTTTCGGTTTTGCGGAAAGCCTGGGCGTTTACCTGGATATATTCCTTAAACAGCTTCGGAAGATCATCGTTCTTGATGCCTACCCCTGTATCCTTGACATAGGAAATGAGCCATATATTATCGCCGTCACGCTCAAATGATACATTCCATTCAACTGTGCCGGAATTTGTATATTTGAATGCATTGGAAAGAAGATTGTTAAATATCTGTTTTATGCGAAGATCATCGCCTGAAATCTGCTCCGGCAGATTTTCATCCACCGTTAGTATAAACTTTATCGGCTTTTCTCCAATGCGTACAATGTTAAGTGACACAATATCATTTATCAGGCTGGAAGTATTGTATTTAACGGGATACAGATCAAACCTGCCGGATTCAATTTTTGAAATATCAAGGATGTCGTTTACAATACTGAGCAGCGTCATGCCTGAGTTGTAAATTTTATTGAGCTTATCTTCAGCGTCGCCATGTATCGTTCCGGTATTCAGGATTAGTTCAGACAATCCTATAACTGCGTTAAGCGGCGTTCGCATTTCATGGCTCACATTCGCAAGAAAAGAGCTTTTGGCGTGGTTGGCTTCCTGTGCTTCCTTCAGCGCGGCTTCCAGTTCAGTCTGGAGCCTGCGCGTTTCTTCCATTAATTCTTCAAGCAGGTTATTTTGCTGAGAGATTTTATTATATGGTTTCACTATATGCCTGGAACTTATTACAGCAGCGATAACTCCGACTATAAAAAAGAAAACAGCCAAAACAAGAAGCCTTTTCTGCAGTTTTTCAATTAAATTTTCTTTCCTTGGGACGCTTAAACCGATATACCAGCCTGTCTCCGAAGCTGAAACTTTCGCATAGGCGCATTGATATTCAATTCCATTATTAAAATAATTTCCCTGCCCTTTGTCATACATCAGCATTTCATTGAAAAAATTCGCATAAGACTGCGAGTTCAAAAATGTATTAGCATTTATAATATTTGTACGCGACGTTACAAGTTCCGGCTGAAAATGCGCAATCACGGTTCCGTACTCATCAAGCATAAAAATACTTCTGGTATCCCTCAGAATATAGTCACCGAGCAATTCTGAAAGTATCATTCCGGATATGGTTACTGATAGGATGCGCTCAATGTCCATTGGAGTAACAATGTGCATAACAAGCTTTCCTGATGCCTCATTATATCTTGTGGTTGATATAACAGTATTTCCCTCAAAAGCTTTCTCAATATACTTGCTGTAATCAAGATACTTAATTGATGTAGGCGAATCGCCGAATTCAGCTATAATGCCCTGACGATCAAACACAGTAAACGCCATGAAATCCCTGAACTCATCGAGCAGTTCCCGCATTACAACCTCCATGGATTCTGGGCTGTCTGTTTTCATAAGCCTCACGGCCGCGGTCTGTGCGTTTGATTTGTAAAGACCAATCCTTGTTGAAACAAAATCATTCGCTATATCTCTCGCCAATGAGATATCCTCGCTCATGGTTGCATTCAGGGTATTACCTGTTAAAATTATGCTTGAACCAAAGTTGATAGCAGTGATAACAAATGCAATAACTATAATAGTCAAAGCGGCTTTAAATCTCATTTTAGCGCACTCCTTTCTTCCACTCCCCGCCCATCAGAATCTTGGAAATTACATGAAATCAGCAAAATACCCTAAAAATTTTTATTTTAATCGCATAATGTACCCTGAGCTGCAATCAGCAGAATGAGAAATGAATGATAAATCACACCGCTGTATGCGCTAAATATGACCCGCTTAATATTCAATAATTATTACAAGGCGGGCTGCGCAAATCCCTTTCAGGGTCATAAACGGCTGTGGCCTTCTACAACGCACACTTTGGTGTGGCATTGTACGTGATCCACACCGAAACCTCAACCGAGCCTGTCGCAGACAGGCGAAGGTTCCCCTCTTGATGACCCTGAAAGGGATTTGCGTTGCCCGCCTGTTTACTAATTATTAAATTCTACAGATCAGATTAATTTTTAATAGTTTGCTTGGCTGTTACTTACTTTACATATAGCATACATTTGTAGCTAACGACACCAGAGTTTCGGTGACTGTCATTATGCGTTTGTTATCTTATCCAATCATCTATTCTTAATTCTATTATTTCCAAATTTTATTATGATATTTGTTAATAATATTATTCTAATGATTTTTTATATTTTTTAAGAAATGTTAAGAAATTTTAAATGTGATTCTACTGTTGAAATAATAACATTTCATTTGTTATTGTAATTGTTGTTGTACTACCATATGTCGCATCTCTTTCTATACGTTCATAACCAAGTATATCTATATAGAAATCTATGCTGATACCTAATGCGTATTTTTCATTTGTTTCAAAAGATTTTGATTTTCCTGCTTCTATTGTCGCTTCGGTAGGTATAAATACCTGACCATCCCTTATAGGATCTACATAAAAAAGATTAACAGTTATTTCATTATTAGTGTTATTCTTAATAATAACTTTTGCACTAGCAGCAAATGTGCCAGGAGGATAAAACTCGCAAGAATTCATTGAAAACATTATATAAACTATTATTGTAATTATTCCAAAATATTTAAGGAAATGTATCCTGTTTTTCTTCATATTTTATTATATATATTTAAATATATTTTGTCAAGATATCAGAATTTTTTTTATATGTTTTTAGTAACCATTCAAAATTGTAAAAAAAAAGCTTGTTTTTAGCTATAATTATATAATTTACATATAAAACTAAAAACTTTATTAGCTCATATACGATTACGATTTTTAATACATAAATAAACCTACTGATTTTTCATGCGTACATTTGCAGCTAACGACTCAAGATGATTTAAGTGACTGTCACCAGATGTCTCAAACCTGATCCATAGAATATTCAATAATTATTACAAGGCAGCCTGCACAAATCCCTTTCAGGGTCATAAACGGCTGTGGCATTCTTCAACGCACACTTTGGTTTGGCATTGTACGTGATCCACACCGAAACCTCAACCGAGCCTGTCACAGACAGGCGAAGGTTCCCCTCTTGATGCCCCTGAAAGGGATTTGCGCAGCCCGCCTAATACTAATTATAAAATTCTACAGATCAGATAAACAAATAAAAATTTACTTGGCTGTTAATCACTGTGCGTATAGCACGCACTTGCAGCTAACGACTCATGAGGATTTTGTTGGCTGTCACCAGATGTCTAAATTTCTAAATAAACATTTAAGGTGCTATTTTAATCCATTTTGCATAAAGAACAATATTTTGATCAATCATAAAAAGAGTACCTGGATTTACATTAAAACCATTACCTGTGCTCTCGGAATTCCATCCACCAAAACTATATCCTGTTTTTTCTAAGTTACCCTTATCAGGGATTGCCGCAAATGAACCTGGATTACCGTTTATAGATTTTGGTGCAGTCCCGCTTGTAGCACCATTTGCGTCGAAGCTTAAAGTTATCGGCTCGGCACATGCAACACATAACAAGATAAAAAACATCAGCAGAAATAAAGTAATACCTAAAACAATTCCCTTTCTTTTCATAATTAACTCCTTAAGTTTTATTATAGTTTTTATTTATATACCATTTTAATAAAAAATACAAGCCTTAAATCCAATTTTTTTATACTTTTACAACCTGCAAAACTTGCACTTAACGTTCTAAATAACTGACGTTTGTGGCAGATAATAGGGCAATGCGTAAGCATTGACCCCTACCCCAAATGTGGTGGAATATAACCGTGCAGAGAGCCGTATGCTTGAACACGGTTTTATGGAACCCGAACCGCCCTAACAGGACGGTGAGCAGTTATTGTTTGTTATGTGCCGTTTTTGTTACAGTATTACCTTTGAAAAATCGTTAAACAAAACAATAGTACATGTAAAATTTCCTACCTTATTAGTTTGTGCCAGCATCATCATACCAATACCCTGATTATTACTACCTGTTTTAGCAATTGATTGTATTCCATCAGTATTAATGGGTGTTATAATATCAACATCAATTACTAATTCCATTTCATTTGCTTTTATATCAAAAAAAGACATTGCTGTATTAATATCATTTCTAGTAAAAATTTCATTATTTATTCCGAAATAATAGAATATCACACTTATTTTATTATCAGTATCAAGGTGTATTACAACCCCTGATGGACGGCTTCCAAAAGCTTGTACCATTTTTGGTTGTTTCATTTGATATGTATTTTCTTTTGTCATTGTAAACAACGAATAGTTAATAATATCTCCAAGATTAAATTCTAGAAATATCGGTGTTGAGTTGGTAGTTGTCTCTTGTGTTGTAGACGATCTTTGTGTTTTAAATGATGTACAATTTAAAAGATTGAACATAAAAAAAACAATAGACAAACTTAATAGTAGTGATTTAAGGTGTTTATTCATTTCATTCCTCAAAAATAGTTTTATGTTTATTTTCTATATAAAAAATAAAAAATGTCAATCATATTATTCTATAAAAAAGTTATAAATTAATCAATAATTACAATCAAGTATTTAACCTATACCATTTTTTGATTCTCTGTCAAGTATTTTTATATTTTGTTTTCAAATATTTCTAATTTTTAACACTCCTTAAAAATGGCACTTAACTACATATTACCCTCTCCCGTTACCGCTCAATGCCCTTTCCTCGAACATTCGGTTCGACGCTCACTCCGTTCGCTGCGGCCCTGCCGCTTCCTGCGGCAGGCGCGCATTTCGCTTAACGGTACTTATACCTGCCCCGTTACTTGAGCCTGTAAAAACTAATTGCGCACAACACGGAAACCGAAAGGGTAGTCCCCGAGACTGGGAAATAAGTGGTCACGGGAGGCTGAACGAAGATTCTGCGTATTGCCCTCCAAACTCCCGCCGCGTAACACGCGGCCAAAACCAGAGGCCGCTCCTCTTGGATCTGTTTGCGCTCCGCTTGTATAACTTCCCTGCCAGTCCCAGCACCATTCTGATACATTTCCGTGCATATCGTACAAGCCCCAGGTATTAGGCGATTTTAATCCTACTTCATGTGTTATATAGCTGCTGTTATGTTGATACCAGCCAGTATTATCGCTTATTATTTCTCCTGTATTGTACGCTGTTGTAGTCCCTGCGCGGCAGGCGTATTCCCATTCCGCTTCTGTCGGTAATCGGTAACCATTCGCGTTCCAGTTTACTACTACTGTCGCACTTGTTATTGGATATCCGCTTGTAGGATTCCTTCCCGTTATTGTATACACAGACATCAGTCCTTCCTGCTCACTCAACTTATTACAGAACTCTACTGCGTCATACCATGTTACAGTTTCAACTGGACGTCTCACCTGCACCTCACCGCTTGCTGGGTTACTTGTAAACCGACTGGGATTAACACCTGTTACCGCCTGGTACTGTTCCTGTGTTACTACATACTTTCCCATATAATAACCTTTGGTCAGCGTTACCTGATGCGGCGGACTTGCTTCATAATCATCACTGTTATTACTGCCTCTTGTATATGTACCGGGATTAATTAATATCATTTCCATAAATGTCCACTGTGCATAAAGAACAGTATAATCGTTAATTGTTAACGCTGCTCCTGCCGCATAGGACGTACCGCTTCCATTTGCCTGAGTGTTCCAACCGGCGAAGGTGTAACCTGTTTTAAAAAGATTACCAGTGTTACCTAAAACTGTAACTGCCGCTCCGTTTATATATGGCGATTTGCTGTCTACAGGAACTGTTCCGCTTGTGCTGGTATTGCCATTATATGTTATGGTGTATACAGACGTCCACTGCGCGTAAAGAACAGTATTAGCGTTAACTGTAAATACCGCTCCTGCCGCGTAGGATGTCCCGTTTCCATTTGCCTGAGTGTTCCAGCCTGCGAAAGTGTAGCCTGTTTTAACAAGATTACCGGTGTTACTTAAAACTGTAACAGTTGAGTCGATATAATAAGGCGAACTATTGTCTGCGGGTACTGCTCCGCCTGTGTTAGTATTGCCATTGTATGTTATGGTGTATACAGGCGTCCACTGCGCGTAAAGAACAGTATATGCGTTAATTGTAAACGCCGCTCCTGCCGCGTAGGATGTTCCGCTTCCATTTGCATTAGTATTCCAACCAGCAAATGTATAACCTGTTTTGACAAGATTTCCGGTATTGCCCAGAACTGTTACTGCCGCTCCGTTTGTATATGGCGAATTGCTGTCTACCGGAACTGTTCCGCCTGTGTTGTTATTGCCATTATAGATTACTATAGGTTTCCACTGCGCGTAAAGAACAGTACTGGCGTTAACTGTAAATACTGCTCCTGCCGCATAGGATGTTCCGCTTCCATTTGCCTGAGTGTTCCAGCCGGCGTAAGTGTAGCCTGTTTTAACAAGGTTACCGGTGTTATTTAAAACTGTTACAGTTGAACCGTTATAATACGGCGAACTATTGTCCGCAGGCGCTGTTCCGCCTGTGTTGGCATTGCCATTGTATGTAACAGTATATGAAGCCATTACAGAACCTGATAATCGTACTACGCGAAAACCGATAGCGTAATATCGGCCAGAAGGAGCATAGTTGCCACCTCTATTCGCAGAACGGACGTGTACAGTTGGGCTGTCCCAACCACCACCTCGATATATACGGTAAGATCCCGAAGCTGCTCCAATTGGATCAGTCTGCGCTCCGCTTGAATAACTTGCATACCAGTCCCAGCACCATTCCCATACATTTCCGTGCATATCGTACAATCCCCATGCGTTAGGCGGTTTTAATCCTGCTTCATGTGTTTTACTACCGCTGTTATCAACATACCAGCCGGTATTATTACTTAATGTGTCTCCAGTGTTGTACACTGTTGTTGTCCCTGCGCGGCATGCGTATTCCCATTCTGCCTCGGTCGGTAAACGGTAACCATTTGCGTTCCAGTTTACTGTCACTGTTGCACTCACTATAGGATACCCGCTTGATGGATTCCTTCCAGTTATAGTATATACAGGCGTTAATTCTTCCCGTTCACTCAGTTTGTTACAAAATTCTACTGCGTCATACCATGTTACACTATCAACAGGACGCCCCTCCTGCACTTCGCCGCTTGCGGGACTACCGGTAAACGAACTTGGATTTACTCCCATAACTGCCTGATACTGCTCCTGTGTTACCTCATACTTGCCCATGTAAAAACCATTGGTCAGAATTACCTGATGCGATGGGGTTGCTACACCATCCTGACCTCTTGTATATATACCGGGCTCTATCCTTACCATTTCTATACTATTTTCAAATTGCGGTCCATAAGTAAAATCATAACTAAAATAACTCTCCAACCCATCATAAATGTGCAAATAATCCACTCTGCCTATACCACGTATTCCGCCTGTCATGGAGAAGGTAACCTTGTAGTAGCCAGTTTTCAGTGTCAGGGGAGAAGAATTGTTGTTTTTTAACGCTCCGTCTGAAAAATTTATAGTCTGCTGAGGGCTTCCGTTTGATGTATTTAAAGGGGTTATGACCATGCTGGCGGATGTTACATCATAAGGATAGTTAATATTCCAGATAAAGGTTCCGGTTCTGTCAAAAACCATGGCGGGCTGAAGGTACACGGTATGGCTTGTTGTTTGGCTCTGGCCTACAACTATGCCGTTCGCGCTTCC
>Ga0209755_10001537_pt1 | contig 35285 bp, 29 predicted proteins | sample TergutCo191P1_FD_187301 | JGI IMG/M metagenome (GOLD analysis project Ga0209755, IMG submission 187301) | Cornitermes sp. P1 segment gut microbial communities from Petit-Saut dam, French Guiana - Co191P1 (SPAdes) (version 2) | ecosystem: Host-associated > Arthropoda: Insects > Digestive system... | reverse complement strand
CGCGGGGAAGCAGCACCGTTTCCATTCCGTTCCTGATCGCGGCTAACAGTTTTTCTTTTAATCCGCCGATGGGAAGAACTCTGCCTGTGAGAGTCAGCTCTCCTGTCATCGCGATGCATTTTCGCGGAGGCGTTTTGCATAACGTTGACAGCAAAGAAGAAGCGAGAGTAATGCCGGCTGAAGGTCCGTCTTTCGGAATCGCGCCTTCAGGCACATGGATGTGAAAATCCGATTTCGCGAGAGTTTTCGGATCAAAATTATAAAGAGAGGCTGCGCTTCTTAGATACGAAAGCGCGATGCGCGCGCTTTCTTTCATCACGTCTCCGAGATTTCCCGTGATTAAAAGTTCGCCGCTTCCTTCATAACTGATTGTTTCTACCGGCAGAATCGTTCCGCCGTAATCCGTATACGCGAGTCCGTATGTAACACCTACCCGCGCTTCCGAGAAAACAAGGTCTCTCTTGTATTTTTTTCTGCCGAGTAATTTTTCCAAATTCGCTGGCGTTATTGTCTTTTTATATTCACTAATCGCTTTTTCTTTGCCAGCTTCTTTAGACGCGCCGTACCCTTTGTTTACCGCGTTACGCGCAATACGCCTGATACAGCGCGCAGTTTCGCGTTCAAGATTGCGCACTCCCGACTCCATCGTCCAGTAGCGGATAATGTCGAGTAACGTATCGTCCCTGAAAACGATTTTCGCTTCCGATAATCCGTTTTCGCGCAGTTCTTTCGGAACAAGAAACTGCTTCGCGATATTGAGTTTTTCGTTTTCACCGTAACCGGGAACTTCTATTATTTCCATACGGTCGAGCAGCGGATACGGAATCGTGTGAAGTGAATTCGCTGTCGTTAAAAACATAACTTTTGACAAATCATACTGTACTTCCATATAATGATCTGCAAACGTAGAGTTTTGTTCCGGATCGAGAACTTCAAGAAGCGCCGAAGCCGGATCTCCTCTGAAATCGCATGAAAGCTTATCAATTTCGTCTAACAAAAAAACAGGGTTTACTGTCTGCGCTTTTTTCATTGACTGTAATATTTTTCCGGGAAGCGCTCCAACGTAAGTTTTTCTGTGCCCGCGAATCTCCGCCTCATCGCGCACGCCGCCCAGCGAAACGCGAACAAACTCCCTGCCCAAAGCCCGCGCGACGGATTTCCCAAGGCTCGTCTTTCCCGTTCCGGGAGGACCGACGAAACAGAGAATTGGACCCTTCAAGGACTGAGGAGCGTTGTTATTTGCCAATAATTGTCTTACTGCGATAAATTCAATTATGCGCTCTTTTGCTTTTTGCATTCCGTAATGATCTTCGTCTAATATTTTTTCAGCTTCGCTGAGATTGCCTGAATCAACAGAAAAATTGCTCCACGGAAGGTCTGCTATCCATTCAAGGTATGTGCGCACAACGCCGGCTTCGGGAGAAAACGCCTGCAATTTTCTAAGGCGTTTTATTTCTTTTTCAGCTTTTTCCGTTACTTCCTGCGGAGGATTTTTTTCTTTTATGCGGTTTTCGAGCAGTAAAAAATCGTCTTCGTATTTGTCTTTTCCAAGTTCTTTGTTTATTTCTCTTAATTGTTCGTTCAGAATATACTCGCGGTGGCGTTTATCCATTTTACTTTTAACTTTACCGGAGATATTTTTTTGTATTCCGTAAATTTGATTTTCATGTTCAAGAATTTCAAGTATTTCATGAAGACGCTGTCTTGTATCGATAAATTTTAAAAGTTCAATTTTCTTATCAGTTTTTAAATAAACCGCGTTGCACACAAGGTTCGCGAGGCGCTCAGGGCTTTCCGTTCTTTCTACAGCCGAAAGAGTATCGCTGCTTATCCTTCTTGAATAATCCGCGTACTGTGCGAAAGATTTTTGTATAGAACGCATCAGCGCGTGATCGTCGTCGCTTAACGGATCGTTTAATCCCGTAATTTTTAACGGTTCGACTCTTACCATCGAAAAATTATTTGTACTGTGATTTGAAACTATCGCGCCCCTGTATTCGCATTGAATTAAAAGACGATACGTATTATCGGGAAGTTTTAACCTGTTAATAATCCGGATAACAGTTCCTATTTCGTACGGTTCGTTTAACAGTATGTTTGTTTCGTCTTTTTTTATACACGCCGCGAACATGCGGTTTTCTCGCGCGCGGGCTTCTTCAACCGCGGAGATATCGGAACTTGATTTCACAAAAATTGAAACAACGGTATCGGGAAAAAGAACCAATTCCCTCAACGGAAGCAAAGGAAAATTTTCAGTTTGAATTTCTTTTTCGTTTAAATTTATTTCATCGGAATATTTTTTACCGATAAATTTCGAGAATAGATTATTAAAAACATTGTTTTTCTTTGAACTGTCGTTACTAATGAAGAGCCCCCAAAATTATTATCAAGGAAAAAGATTAAGCGCTTTTCTGTTCCTGCTCTTTATCCTGATCCTGCTGTAAATAAATTATCTGCGGAGGTTCGGATTTTTCTACTGTATCGTGAGTAATAACAACGCGTTTATTGCCGCTCACCGAAGGAATATCAAACATAATATCTGTCATTAGTCTTTCTACGATTGCGCGTAACCCTCTCGCTCCTGTTTTTTGTTTGATTGCCTTGTCGGCGATCGCGTCAATTGCGAGTTCTGTGAATTCAAGTTTAACTTCGTCATAGGCAAGAGACGCCTGATACTGGCGCACAATTGAATTGCGCGGCTCCGTTATTATGCGTTTTAAATCATCGCGTTTTAATTCTTCAAGTCCGACAGTAATCGGAAGCCTTCCGATAAATTCGGGGATCATTCCGAATTGAATCAGATCATCCGGATGTAAAGCGTCATAAAGTTCTTTTAACGATTTTTCGCCTTTTCCTGTTTCCATTCCGAAACCTATCGGATGCTGCACAACGCGGCGTGAAATCAATTTATCAAGCCCGACAAAAGCGCCGCCGCAGATAAACAAAATATTTGTAGTATCGATGCGGATCATCTCCTGATTGGGATGTTTCCTTCCGCCCTGAGGAGGAACGGAGGCGACAGTGCCTTCGATAATTTTCAAGAGCGCCTGCTGAACGCCTTCGCCCGAAACATCGCGCGTGATCGAAACATTTTCGCCCTTACGCGCTATTTTGTCGATTTCATCGATATATACAATTCCTCTTTCCGCCGCGGATATATTTCCGCCTGCGTTTTGAATCAGTTTAAGCAAAATATTTTCGACATCTTCACCGACGTAACCCGCTTCCGTCAATGTCGTTGCGTCAACTATCGCGAAAGGCACTTTCAGTTTTTTTGCCAGTATTTTCGCGAGCAGTGTTTTTCCCGTGCCTGTCGGTCCGATTAAAAGCACGTTTGATTTTTCGATTTCTACTTCGTCGTTTTTGCTTTCGATTGTGTTAGGTGAAGCCGGATTCGCGATTCGTTTGTAATGATTGTAAACGGCGACAGAAAGCGCTTTTTTCGCGTTGTCCTGCCCTATCACAAAAAGATCGAGATAACTTTTAATATCACGCGGTTTTGGAATATCGCCTGTAAAGTGAGCTGTAAGTTCGTATTCTTCTTCGTAAAGAATTTTACGGCAGGTTTCAATACATTCATCGCAGATGTATACGTCATTGGGACCCGCGATAAGACGGCGCGCCATATCGCCGTTTTTTCCGCAAAACGAGCAGACCCTTTCAAAAACTTCCGGACCGTTACGAAGTCTTGCCATTATTTTTTCCCTTCCTGTTCCCGCGTTAATATTTTATCAACTACGCCGTACTCAACCGCGTCCTCCGCGGACATATAAAAATCCCTTTCCATATCGGATGAAATTTGCTCTATCGATTTTTTCGAGTGTGACGCGAAACGTTCGATTATCAATTTTTTTAAACGGACTATTTCTCTTGATTGAATGCCGATATCCCTCGCCTGCCCCTGAGCGCCGCCCCACGGCTGATGAATCAAAACGCGCGAAGACGGAAGAATCATTCTCTTGCCCGCGGTTCCTGCCGTCAAAATTAGCGCCGCCATACTCGCAGCCTGCCCGATGCAAATTGTCTGCACGTCTGATTTTATGTATTGAATCGTATCGTAAATCGCAAGACCCGCAGTAACAGATCCGCCGGGAGAATTTATATAGAGGTTGATATCTTTTTCGGTTTCCTGCCCGTCAAGAAAAAGAAGCTGCGCGACAACCATGTCCGCGCTCAAATCGTTTATATCTCCGTCCAAAAAAACGATTCGATCTTTTAGCAGGCGGGAATAAATATCGTAGGAGCGCTCCCCCATCCCTGTTTGTTCGACTACGATTGGAACCAGATTACTCATTTTCTCATTCATAAGCTAAATTTAACCATTATCCGACATAAAAGCCAGATAATTCTCCTTTTTCCCTTGTTTTAATGTGTTTTCTGCGAATAACATATCAATAATTTTCTTTTCTTTTATATCTTCTTTCAAGTACTCTTTCGCTTCTTCACTTTCGTATTGTTTTTTTATTTCATTGATGTCCGCATTATGCTCTGACGCAATCTTTTCAATTTCATTTGAAAGCTCATCATCGGTTGTTTCGATCTTTTGCTCTTCGATTAATGTTTCGATAATCAGACGCGAATGAAGCGCTCTTTGAGAAGCGTCACGCATTTCTTTCATTTGCTCTTCGCCTGTTAACTGCATCATAATTTCGGCGGTAGTATTGTAATAACGCGCAATCCTGCGAAGCCGTCCCTCAACCTCGGCATTGATCATTGATTCAGGGATTATCACAGGAGTTGTCTCCATAATTTTTTCCAAAAGGGCGGATAGTTTTTTATCTTTAAGGCGAGACTCAAGAGTTTTATTAAGGCGATCCTTGATGCTGTTTTTCAGATCATCGAGAGTTTTGAATTTTTCATCGACATCCTGAGCCAGATCGTCGCTAAGGTCGGGCAATTTTTTTTCTTTGATCAAACTGATCGTTATCTGCACTTTTCTGGACTTGCCGGTCAGTGTCGGATCAAAATAATCATCTTCAAATTTTTTCTCAAACGATTTTGTCTCGCCCTTTTTCATGCCGATTATATAATCATCAAACTTGAAAACATTTTTTCCGTCGAGAGTTATAGCCATATCCTTGCGTGAAATACTCATCGGCGTTACGCCGTCTTCTTCCATTATTTGATAGTCGATAGTGACAACATCGCCTTTTTTCGCGGCAGCCGAATCGTCGCAATCCAAAACAAACGCGTTACGATCGCGGATTTCTTCGAGTTCCCTGTCGATGTCCTCTTTCTCAACCTCAGCATACGGGTAGTCAATTGTAAAACCTTTCCATTGACCGATCTTGACCTCAGGAATAACATCGTAAATTACCGTAAAAGACAGATCCTTATCAAAGTCGAGTTTAAGATCTTCCTCTTTAAGCTGAGGCGTAGCGTACGGAAGCGGCTTTTCACTGCGCGGCAGAGCCCCCTCTTTAAAAATATCCTGCATAGTCGACTCGATTATGCGCCCAAGAGCATCGCCCTTAAGAGCCTCACCGAATTTCTGCTCCAGCACACTCTGCGGAACCTTTCCCTTGCGAAAACCCGGAATTTGAAGGCTTTTTGAGTATTCTTTTAACATATCATTGTACTGAGCAAGGATATCCTCCTTGGGAACAGTCACACTCATAGCAACATTTGATTTATCCAGCCGCTTTATTTCTTTAGATATAGCCACATTAATCCTCTTTTTGTCAAATTTTAAACTTTTGAACCGTTTGTTATATTTATATGGTAAAAAAGGAAAAATAACAAGTGTCCTAGGGGGTTAACACCTGTCACGGATTTCCACGGGGGACAGACACTTTCCGCGGATTATACGGAATTATTTTAGCTAAGGTACAAATATCCGGCTTATCAAAGTTTTGTATTATAGTCTTTGCTTTGAAGTTCGGCTATTTGTAAACGAAGACGCTCATTTTCTTCAGCTACATTCTGCCACTTTTGGCGTTCTTCTTTTCTTCCTTCATCTCTTGCATTACGCAATGCTGACGCTTCGTTATGTCGGGCTTTTTCCAGTAAGCGTACTTTTTCTTTGAATTCTGATTCGGCGGTTATTTTATAATAAGCGTTAATAGCTTGTTCCATAACTTTTACCTCCATAGATCTAATTCTTTCTATTTCCTCTTTAGTTTCTGCTTTAAACAGCGACAACCATAATAATAACATATTTTTATCGTTTATGTCATTGGGTATCTTTGGCAGTTCAAAAAAGTGTAAGGTCATTTTGTCGGTTAGTTCTTCATGTCTTGTCACTTCTAACGGGCGGAATTCAGAATGAAATTCTTTGCACTTTAACAATGGAAAATCAATAATGCTGATAATTACTGTTCGAGGTAATTTTATATAATCGCCGCCGCTTTCTATTGCGTTTGAATAGACCCGAGCCCACTGATGCAAAATTCTTTCCGGGAAGTCGCCCTCATTTTGTACTTGTATTTCAAGGCTTACCCTTTGACCATCTACTATCATGTTTATATCGAGACGGCAGAATTTTTCTCCTATTGCTTCGGATGGCATTTCAGGGTTTGTTATATCAAATTGAGTTATACTTTCCTTTGGGATTTGTAATAGTTCACAGATTAAATCTTTTAATAAGTCGGGATATTTCACGAAAAGTATCTTGAAAAGCATGTCGGTTTTGAATGTGTATTCCAGTTTGGTCATAATCATTTCTCCTTGTATCCAGCGCCAAAGACATCCGGTGTAAATAATTTAGAGTGAAAAGATCACCCCCTGCTTTTGAAAAAATTAATTTTCAAAAGCAACATATATATATGGCGCACAGATGCGTACCGCTTGCTCGAAAATGAAAATATTTTTGCGGTGACTGTCACCAATTACAAATGAAAGCGGATTGTTTACGAATGAAAATGGTGACTGTCACCATTATGGCGCGGAGAAGAATTTTTACAACGAACGACACAAACAGACACGAACCTTAGCTTCGATATCTTATTCCTATTCCAAAGAAATTCTTGTTTGCTATCTATGCTTTCTTAGATCATAGAAAAGATTTCGTATTAAAAGTTCGTGATGGTTCGTGGTTTAAATTTCTTCTCTGCGATCTCTGTGCCTTTGCGTGAGATCTTTTTGATTTACCATAAAATAATGCCTTGACCTTCTTTCGCTTATATGCTAAAACAAGTATATGGTTTTAAAATCTACCCAGAAATTCGACAAATGGCTTAATGGTTTTATGGACAAACAAGGACGAGGTATTATTTTGAAACATATTGATCGCATGAAATTAGGCAATCTTGGTAAAGTGAAAAATATCAAAGGTAGTTTATATGAAAAGAAAATCTATTACGGTCCGGGATATAGATTATATTTTACTAATAAAAACGAGCAATTGATAATATTACTATGCGGCGGTGATAAATCTACACAACAACAGGATATAGAAAATGCCAAAATTATGGAAAAGGAGTTATAAATATGGCAAAAATTAAAGTAAAAGATTGGGACACTTCCAAATTTTTAAAGGACGAAGAGGATATTAAATATTATCTTGAAGCTGTTTTTAAAGATGGGTCAGCAGAGGAGATTGCAGAAGCTCTGGGTAATATTGCCAAAGCAAGGCAGGCAATGAGTAAAATCGCAAAAAAAGCAAATGTAAACAACAATAGCCTTTACCGTTCCCTCTCCAAAGAAGGCTCTCCGCTGTTTAAAACAATTAATAGCGCTGTTAATGCTTTAGGTTTTCAGTTATCTGTTGTTCCGGTGCAAAAAAAACGAAAAAATGTTTCTACTGCAAACAGAACCGGAAAACAAACCGCGATTGCTCATGGTTGATTTTTTTTGATGCGAACTTTCCTGCCGGCAGGTAAACTAAACGAACGGGAAGTCTAGAATTTCCTCACGCGGAGACGCTGAGGCGCAAAGAAGGTAAATGACAACTCTGTGCCTGCGAACCAAAGGTTCGATGCGCCTCTGCGTGAGGTCTTTTTTGATTTACAAAAGGGATGGAGAAGTCTATTACATATAACTGTATTAATAATATACAAATTATTTATGATATTTACAGTGAATTTTTGTTTCTTCCTCTATATTGTAATTATTTTTACTATCACCATTCTTATTAATTATTGTTATATTTCCGTCTTTATATTTTAGTTCATCGCATAACAATGTTTTCGGAATATAGATAAATTTGTTATCATTAAATATCATTTTTTTATCTTTAATAAACTTCTGTAAGTCTTCAAAAAAATTATTTATTTTAATAATATCTGAATAAAATATATTTGCATTTATTAAAGAATCGAAAAAAACAATCCATAAATCTTGTTTAAACTCCTTGTGAAACTTATATAATTCTATAATATCATACTGATTTAAATAAAATCTCTGTTCTTTTTTATCAAAATCTTTTTTATTTCGATATTTAACGTCAAAAAATAATAAATTCTTATTCGAAGGAATAAAATAATCCGGTCTCTTTATTCCTTTTTCTTTTAATATTTCGTATTTTGTATCAACATTTTGGTCAATACGCATAAAAGGAATATTCATACTGTCTAAGTATTCTTCAAAAATTATTTCTGCAGCTATACCTTTTCTAATATTTTCTTCTTTTTTTTCTTCTTTCATTTCCATCCTCCACAAAATAAATATCAAAAAATCCAACAGCGCCCATCCCCCGACAAACGCTGTTGTTCTTTTTCTTAAGCCTCAACGAAGCTTCTCTACCTTAACAATTTCCCTTTCTAACAGCTAAAAAGCCCGTATGGCACGGACATCTCGTTGGTTGGTAGAGTCTAACTGCTTGCCAGCAACACCATGACTGCCATTGTTAGTGTTATTCGAAATATACCATGCACGATTTCTAGTCTCCTGTGTGGAAGACCATAGTCCTACATAAAATAATGCTATCCCTATATTTCTATACAATACATCTAACTCTCCTAAACTGGGAAGAAACCAGTCGTTAAATTCTGTCTCTCCAACTGTTACTGTCTTACTTGCGCAAACTTGTGCAGCTCTTCCTGTTTCACTTGTCGTTGCAAGATAATTTACTATTATCTGTGTATCTTTTCTCCCGTTGCCAATTAATGTTGCTTTTAGATCAGTACTTTTCTGTGGTGTAGTATTCATGCTGAGTGTAAAATGATCAATTGTTGTAACATCGGGTATTAATGTATCACTACCCCAATTTTTTCTACCTTCATATTCAGGAGCGGCTTCCATATAGAAGGCGGTATATTCGGGAAAAGCGCCTATTGTTCCCGCGTAGCCTTCCACTTTAAAACCACCTGCCCTTACATAGAAGATTGTTCCGCCTGCGGGTCCTATGTCGCCGATTTTGGTATCCTGTGATGTACCTGTTATTTCACCACAATAGGTACAGATTGGTATTGATTGTGCAGGATATATTGTACTGGTTACTTTCCATACTGTTGTTGCATGCTGACAAACATATACAGTCACCTCAATTTTCAAAACAGAGCTGATGTTTCCTGCAGCGTCTTCAACAACGACATAAATATCTTTTGCTCCCGCTGTCAGCATTACTTCCCATTCCCATCTGTAGTCAACATAAACAAAGCCAAGGCGTATTCCGGCTTTTACTGCTGTATTTGCAGGTGCCGCTTCGCCGTTTTCTATTACAAGGTAATACGCTGTCCCATCTTCGTCAGTTGTAAATCCGATAGTTGCCTCCGTATCGTTTGTGCGGTTTACATTTCCTGCTGAGAGTACCGGCGCGGTAGTATCAGGAGCAACATAAGCCGCCACATTAATTTTCAATACCGCGCTGATGTTGCTTTCTGTATCTTCAACAACAACATAAATATCTTTTGTTCCCGCTGTCAGCGTTACCGCCTTTCCTGTTACTGTGCCGGAAACAAATCCAAGCGATGTACCGGCTTTTACTGCTGTGTTTGCAGGTTCAGCTTCGCCACTTTCTTTTACAAGGTAATATGCTGTCCCATCTGTGCCAGTTGTAAATCCGATAGTAGCCTCTGTATCGCTTGTGCGGTTTACACTTCCTTCTGTAAGAGAAAAAAAAGAAAAGCTTCCGCTTCCACTTCCAAAGACACCACCACCACAAGCGGTAAAAATTAATCCGATTATTACAGTTGCAGCAAAAATCCCAAAAAAATTCTTTACATTCTTCATTTTCCTTCTCCTTCCGGTAATTTTTTTAGCCATAATATATCCATTTTAAAAAATAGATTTCACCCCTATTATCACTAATATTATTCCATTTATGATAATACGTGTCAATACTTATTAAAAGAAATATAAGATTATTTATTCAATTATGAAGGTAAAAAAACCCAATTTACGCATGATTTTGGCAGCAAATCTGAAAAAACATCGAAAAATACTAGGTTTATCACAGGAAAAACTAGCGGAAATGTCCAAGATATCATGGCAAACTGTAAATAGTATCGAATGTCATAGAACTTGGGTAAGCGACAACACACTGGAAAACATAGCAAATGCCCTCAAGATTGATACGTACCAACTATTATTACCGATAGTAGATATTGAACCAAAAACAATAGATCACGTGGAAGCAATTAAAAAATTATTAAATATAAAAAGAGCATTTGACGATTCATTCAACGATATTGTAAATCTTATTAAATGAGAAACATGTACAGATAAAGGTTTTGAGGTGATCCTGATTTTAAAATTCTTTTTCTGTCATTTTTTTTCTAACTGTGCTTTTAGCTGACGCTTCGTTATGTCGGGCTTTTTCGAATAAGCGTACTTTTTCTTTTATAAATAGGTAATCAAAGTTTTGTAGTAAAATCCGTGAAAATCAGTGGTGGGTGGTGATTACAGTACCTGCTACCTGCCGCCTAACAGCGCTGCGTACTCTCTCTCATACCGTTTTAATACGGGATGTTCCGGCGCGATGGCGAGGGCTTGTCTTAGATAGTGAACAGCACGGCGTTCTTCGCGGCGGCGGTGGTAAATCTCAAACATGGCGATTAAGGCGTCTAAGTTGCGGGGGTCTTCGAAAAGACTGGAACGCAGATCGCCAAGCCTTGCTTCTTCGTCGGTTTGAAGGCGGCTGCGAAGAAAATAAAAACGGCTCATGAGGCTTCCTTTGCCTACCGAGTTGATGCGGCTTTCAATTAGGCGCGACGCTTCGTCGCGTCTGTTGTTATCTATCAGCGCTGAAATATAAATTACCGCGTAGTCATTGTTGGAAGTTTCACGTTCGTACACTTCTCTTGCGTAAGAAAGCGCTCTTGCATTATTACCGAGGTTTCGTTCGACTGTGTATCCGTCGATTAAATCCTGCGGTGTTCTGCGGACGGCAAGAACGCGGTTTAAAAAACCCTGCGCTTCCTGCCACCTTTCGCGGGCGATTGCGTCTTTTAGACTTAAACTTAAAACATTAACTGATGAGCCCGCTATCCGGCGCAGGCGATCCAATAATTCCCTGCTTTCTGTAATATCCGCGCTGCGCGTCGATTCCATCAAAAGCGTGACCGCGTACACGAGCGCTTCTTCATCATTGGGGTTTGCCCTTAAAATCGAACGAAGATAATTTAAAGCTGAATCGCGGTTACGGTTGCCTTCTGCTTGAACTCTTGCGCGAAGAATTAAATACATCCTGTTATTCGGATTTATTGACGCGTAACTGTCGAGGGTTGTATTTGCCTGCGAAAAATTTCCCTGATCTGTTTGAATCGCCGCCTTCATTAAAAGCAATTCTCCGTCTCTCGACTCTGTTCTTAAAATATCATCAATCGCGGTAAGAGCGCGCGTCCAGTCACGGTTTTCAAAATGACTGATCGCAAGTTCGCGCTTTATTTCCGTGCTGTCGGGATAACGCACGGTCAAATCGGAAAAAGACGCTACCGCATCGGCTGCGTTCCCTGTTAATCTTCTGACGCGCGCAATTCCGATCTGAGCCGGATAACATTCGCTTGAAATCGATAAAGCGCGCCTGTAGAAACGCTCAGCTTCGGAAAACTGATTTAGCCGCTCGTGAAGCATTCCTCTGAAAAAAGAAGGTAAAATTGAGTACGGGCAAATATCGGAAGCTTTATCCAAATCCCTGAAAATATCCTGCGCTGTGATTCCGCCCGGCAAAGCGGCGGACGTATTATTCGCCGCAGCCAGAAAAGGCAGAATATGCTCGAAAAAATCGGTAGAATTTTCGGAAGGTCTTACATAATTACCCCTTTCGGTTTCTCTGATAATTCGTGTGTAATTGTAAGTTTGCGGAAGATCGAGAACCGGAAGCCTCGCAAGGGAATCGGGATAGACCAGTTTGATCAACAGGGTATTTATCCCGTTCATCATCCTGCCGAAATCGACACCTGTTAAATTTCTGGAACGAATCGTTTCCATTGCCTGAAGCATTGAGGATAAAATGCCGGTTTCGGTAAGATTTCGTATTTCCTCAGCAACACTGCCCGATACAGGCTGCCTCGGCATATCGGTTTGCCCCTGTCCTCCCGGAGTTTTAGGCGTATTTTGACATGAGAAGAGCAGCAAAAAGGAAAAAAGGTATATATACAGGGCTTTTATGCTCATAATTGTCCATAAATCAAATATTTTCGAAAATAAAAAAACGTAATATACAAAATATTAACACAATGATACTATAGAAACAATGCGTATTATGAAAAATCACACTTGTTTTATCAAATTATCAATAATTTGTTTATTTATTTTTGAGTTCTCCTCCTGTAATTTTTTTCAAGCTGGCGATACTTCATGGATTGATCCTTATTACATTATCGGCACAAAGGAGAACAGAGAACAACTTCTGGATTTGTTCCATCAGCTAAAGGATGAGGAGTCAGGAAGTGAAGGTGAATTTGCCGTCACAAGGGAAATCGCAGTCACTTTTGCCCGTCTAAAGGATTACGACAGGCTTATCAGATTTTTAAGCAACCGCACGATCAACAACCCTGCCGACCACTATAACAGTTTTTATTTCATGATGATTGCCTACGCTTTTATTCAGCAGGATTCAATGCCGATAGCCGCTCTCTATTTTGATATGATCCTCAGCAATTATCCCGATTTGATTATAAACGACGAGTCGATTCATCTTGTCTGCCTGCGTCATCTTATCAATATGAATCCTAAACCCGAAAAACAAGTATTGTACTACAGGGAGTTAATTTCCAGATTTGACGATAAGATCGATTTAGGAAATGTCTGGTTCATGCTCGGGCAGGCGTGTGAACGAGTCGGCGACTGGGACGGCGCGATTCAAGCTTACGCTAAATATATGCCTTTTACAGGAACTATAATACCCGGCTTTCCAAATGCCGATCAATACGCAAGACAACAGGTTGATTTCAGCAGATCTCCAAAGGACTGGACGTTTGAAAGCCTGCCTGCTCTAAGAGCAGTGATACAGGAAGCTCTTGATGAAGGCAATCCATGGACGCTTATGCGTTATCAGGCAAAAGTTAATTTCTTTACGCGCTCATGGGAGCAGATCGAAATGGATAATTCAAGAATGGCTCTGTCAAATCTTTCGCACTTTATGACAGGCAGGATTCGTTACGCGCCAACGCTTGAAGCTTCTTCAACCGCGACAGAAGCGTATTTGCGCACAACAGGCTGGTCTTCATTCTCGATGTCAACATGGTATTTGTATTTCAGAAAAATATACTTCCCGCAGGATCCGGAAATACACGGGCGCTGGGAATGGGCAGGGATTTACTATGGGGAGAGGTTTTAGTTTTTTTTACCGCAAACCGCACGAACTGACGCGAACAAATATAAAAAAGCGAAAGTTCGTGATGCTTGTATGGTTATCGGTAAATTTATTTTTATTAAGCACTGTATGGGCGCAGGAAGAAGGAAGACCGTTACGCGCAACTCCGCCCCCTGCCTCCGGACAACAATCCTCAGCGAACCAAAAGTTAGCCCCGAATCCCCAGCCCCTAGTCTCCAGTCCTCAGTCCCTAATTCCAGCTGCCTACTTCCAATTATTAACTGAAGACGCAATCAACCAGCCGTTAACAAGACATTACATCGCCCAATACACAACTGCGCGCGGGATCGCTACGTTAAACGCGATAATGGAACGCGCCGGTTTGTATCTGCCTTACATTAAAGAGGAAGTAACAAAAAGGAGACTGCCGCCTGAATTAGCGTATCTTCCCGTAATTGAGTCGGGATTTCTCATAACGGCAAGAAGCAGATCGGGCGCGATGGGGCTATGGCAGTTTATGATGAACAGCATTTCCCCTTTTAACATAAAAGTAAACGATCTAATCGATGAAAGACGCGATATCATAAAATCAACTAACGGCGCTCTTCTAAAACTTGAAAGTGAATACAACAGACTGGGATGCTGGAAATTAACTCTCGCCGCTTACAATTCCGGGTTTAACGCCGTTACGCGCACAATTCAGAGAACAGGCAATAATGATTATTGGGAACTCAGCGAAAAAAATGAATTAAGACAGGAGACGATTCATTTTGTTCCGAAACTGATCGCAGTAGTTTATGTCCTGTCACAGCCGAGAAGATTCGGCATCAATGTCTGGCAGGAAAAAATTGAATGGGAAGCTGTTCCTCTGGAGCGGCAGGTTTCTCTCGATGTTATTGCGGAAGAGGCAGGAATAAACAAAGAGTTATTGCGCCGCTTAAACGCGGAACTTCTGCATGGGATAAGTCCCGCCGACAACAATTATAAATTAAAGATTCCCGTAAAGCACCTTGAACAAGTTTCGGAAATCCTTAACCGCGAAGATTTGCGCCTTATCAAATATTATTATCACATTGTAAGAAGCGGCGACACAATATGGTCAATGTCGAGGCGTTACGGCGCGCCGATGGCAGTGATCGAACAGCACAATCCCGGCGTCAATAATAGACCTCTTCAAATCGGAGAAACAATCATTATTCCAGCCTACACAGACGCGCCCCTGCCGGCTCTCACGCCTGCATCTCCCCGAGATTTACCCGGAAATCACATAGTCCAAAAAGGCGAGACTTTCTGGTCGCTAAGCAGACTCTACAGTATAGACCCGCAGGATCTGGCGGAAGCAAACGGAATGCAATTAAATCAAATTCTCCGCGAAGGAAGAACTCTAAAAGTGCCGATAATAGATCGATGAACAAGATTATTGCTTCGATATTCGTTTTTTTCCTCGCATCGGCGGCTTTTGCCGAGGTTGAAATCGGGATTTCCGGGTCTGTGAATTGGGAAACCATGCGGCTAGAAGCGGAAATTTCCCTTGATCTGGCGTCCGCGGGATTGAAGCTTCCTGCAGGAAGAATACAGGCGGAAGCGCTTCTGGAAGCGGAATATACAAATCAGCTTCGCCCGCATCTTATGAAGCTGCAGGTAGACTCGTCTTCCACCGTCGGTGATCTTGTAGGCAGGGGGGATTTATCCTTGCTGCAAACGGACACAATCATGAAAGGATCAAGCTCTGTCCCTCCCGCTATGCGTCCGAATCTGTTAAAAATGTCAATTTTCCATTCGATTTCTCTTTCAAACACAAGCGCCTCGCTTCTGCGCCATACGCGCCCTATTCCGATCGTTCACACTCTTCTTCCGGTTTCCGCCGCAAGTTACACAGGGATCATCATAATCGCCGCGGAAAGCCTTCCCATTCACGGCATGAGAAGTTCAACTCTTGCCGTTCCCTGCCTGTTCCCGAAAATATGGGACAACGAAATGAATTTGATTTACGATCGCAATATACTGGAAACGAAAAATTCCGGCATGGTACGTTATGCGTCATTACAAAGTATTTTTCAAAGAAACCCCTCGGGGCTGACTGATGAGCTGCGGCAATTTGCAGGAGAAAAACCTTTGCGAATTTTCGCGCGCGGTGTTTTCGGAATAAATCCCACGGACATCATTATAGAGCGAAGCGACGCCCTTTTAATAATCTCAAACGAAGAAAACCGGCGGCTTTTATCACAGGGAAAAGTAGTAATTATTTTAGATGATTCTGTTTTGAAATATGACTTCGGGAATTAGGAATCTTTAATTCTCCAGCAGAGTAATTTCCACCCTGCGGTTTCGTCTCATTCCTTCATCAGTGCTGTTATCCGCGACAGGTCTTTCCGCGCCGAAACCTCTGATTACAATTCGATCAGCGCTGCGCACATTTTCTTTTATCAGATAATCCGCTATCGTTCTTGCTCTTTGCTCAGAAAGCGTCATTCGTTGCTCGGTGGTTCCGGCAAGGGCGGTATGTCCGCTTACTAATATATCCCTGTCAGGATACCGTTTTAATATATCCGCAATTCTATGGAGTTTAATTTCTTCTCCGGGCAGCATTCTATTTAAATCAGGGTAAAACCGAATATCATCAAGACTTAAAGAAATACCTTCGTCAACCGCCGTTACGCTAACATCATGAATATCGAGGCGTTTTATTTCTTCAATGATTTCTTCAACAAGCTGTTCCTTGTTCATCTCTTCCGCTTCAATAAACTCGGCGTACGCTTTTCCCCTGAATTCGATTATCGTACCGTTAGACATTTCGAATATAATGCGAAAATCTTCTTCATAGGCGGTTTCCTGTCCGATTGAGTGATCCCAGAAAACAATTTGACTGAATCTTCCTGTTATGCGCACAGGATAAAGGCTGCCCGCAACTCGCGGAGGGCGTGAATCTATATTATAATTTACCGAAAACGCAGGATACCAAACGCCTTTCCATTCGCGCCTTCCAAGAAATTCATAAAAAGCGTTAAATGGAATTCGATACGGCTCTTTTATTCCGAACGCTTCGCGGAAATCATGCACTTCATGAGCATCCGCATACCACGTATCGCCTACCTGCAAATCCCTGCCGGGAAACACAGGCACATTACGCACAACGGGCATAAAATACTGCGGATCGATCGTAAGATGTCCGAGTTTATCGCGTTCAAACACAGAATCATATTCCCGTGTCCATGAAAAACCCGAAGCTGACTGCGTTCTCTGCACGGCACTGTACAGCAGTCTCTCTGAAGTTTGAAAAACCGCCTTATGTATGCCTTTATCGTTATCTACATCAGTCACATCAACGGAAATACGGTTTAACGTCTCTGCTCTGTGGCTTAATATACCGTTTATAAAAACCGATTGATCTACAACAGAAAGAATACGGTAGCGGGAGCCCTTAACATGCCTGTATTCAAAAATTTCGCCTGACGCCATTACCGGAACGAGCAGAAAATTTATTAAAAAAACAAATAGTAAAAAACTTTTAGTTTTCAGCCTCATAATATAAATATAACACACTTTTTAAATAATGGTAACTATACAAATTAACAGAACAGCAGCTTTTGGGCGTTTTCGCCAAGTATCAATCGTTTTTCTTCATCAGTCAAACCGCTCTTTTCCGGCCCGTCAAAATAACGTTCATGCGGCAATAACGGAAAATCGCTCGCGAATAAAAATTTTTGACAAATACCCAGCGCTTTTACCGTATTGTAGATTCGCATGTCGTATAGAAACGGGGCGGCGGCGGTATCGTAATAAACGTTTATAAATTTTTCTTTTAATTCTTTCATTGTTTCGAAAAGAAAGATTCCGCCGCCAAAGTGGGCAAGAATTATTTTTAATCCCTGATTATTTTCAACGAAGCTTTCTATCTGTTTCATTGATATATTTGTTTTTCCCGGATAATAATGACCGACAGGTTCGTTTGCATGAAGGAGAAGCGGCATGTTTCGTTCTTTGCAGACACCGCAAAAAAGATCGGTTTGTTTTTTATTTTCAAGCTCAATCCCCTGCCCTTCAGGATACAGTTCACCTGCTCCCTTCAATCCCGCGTCATGACAGCGTTCAATTTCTTTCGCAGCGTCTTGTACAGGGGGAACAACCGCAAAACCTGTCAGATTTTCAGGATACTGTTTTACTTTTTCAATTACATAATCGTTTACATAGCGGCATAAGCCGATATCGCGGAAAGCAAAACCAAAAACGACAGCTCTGTCAAAACCGCTTTGCTTAAGCATGGAAATAACGTCTTCTGCCTCCGCGAATTTATTTACCTTACTGCCTGACAACATGGAAAAGTAAGGTTCGTTACGCGCATATTTCTTCCAATTTTTAATAATATCAGGCGGCGTTATGTGCACATGAAAGTCAATCTTCATTTTCTTCTTCCTGATGACCCGCGAATATTCCCGTCTTATTCAATCCAGCCAATAACGGAACTCCTACCAGCATGGCGGCTGACGCGAAGATTGCTCTTTCTATCGGCGCTGAAACCATGATTATCATCCAAATTTCTTTTGGCTGTTTGTATAAAACAAGCGAAAAAAAGTTGCCGATTGACGCGCCTCCGATTAAACCGCCGAACGCGCATATCCAGATCGCGGCGAATTTTAATAAACGATTTTTGCCTTTGAACATTCTTCCGGCAAAAATAATTCCGATTATCGAAACAACTAAACCCAATCCGTAAAAAACAACCGGAAAAATAGTAACGCTTCTTCCGATCTCCTGAGTAAACCAGAGAATCGTTCCAATTATGTAAACAATGAGCGCTCCGTTAATAATTACGCTTCCGTTTCTGTTAATTGACACAGGCGATCCTTTTCCATGCGCGATACACCCTGTTGTGAAAGCCGTCGTCATTCCAATAATAAAAGTCGCGGGTCCCATCCACGCGGTATGAGGCGCGATAAGAGACCCTAAAAAACCTCCGATCGCCGAGCACAAAGCTCCGGCGAGAGGACCGAAAAATATTCCCGATAACGGATTAAGCACATTCGCAAGCGAAAAATTTCCGCCTGTGCCGAGAATCGGAAAAGCCGGCAATAAAAAACCAGCCGCGACTACAGCTGCCCAAACCGCTATAACAGCCGGATGAACCTTAAAATTTACATTCATTTTGATCAATATTAGCAAAAAAATAAATTAAAATCTATTCTCTGCTATCTGCTCCCTGTTCATTGTTATAATCTTATTCGCGTAACGTTCCGCCAAATTCAAGTTGTGCGTAACAAAAATAATCGTAAATCCTTTTGAATTCAAATCCTTCGCGATCTCCATTATTTGAAGCGTGCCTTTGTAATCATTGCCGGCGTCAATCTCGTCAAAAAGAATTATTTTACTGCCCATCGCGAGCACGCAGGCAATTACAACCCTTGTACGATCGGATCTGCTCAGCGAATGGGGAAAAGCTTCCGTGTCGGTAATTCCCGCAGTCATAAGCGCGTCTTCCGCGCGTTTTTTAATCTCATCTTTCGATAAAACTTTTCCCTTTTCGCGCTTGTTTTTTAAGGCGAATGTAACTTCTTTGTAAACAGTATCCGTAAAAAGCTGCGTGTCGGGATTTTGCGTAACAAAACCAACATATTTTGAAATCTCGCTTACGGAAAGTTCTTTTGTATTTTTTCCGCGGATAAATATGTCTCCGCTTGACGGACGCAAAAGCCCCGCGATACTTTTTAAAAGAGTTGTCTTTCCGCAGCCGTTATCGCCGATGATAGCCGCAAAATCATTTTCTAAGATTGATAAATTGATATTCTCGATACTGACGCCGCCAGGATAATTAAAACAAAAATCTTTTATATTAACCGCAGGAAGCGGGATAGACAAAGAAGAATTAACCACAGAGGACACGGAGCTTGAATTGGTTTTGCTTAACATACTTTGCGCACCTTCATATCCTTTGCGGTTAAGTAATTCTATTCCGTTTTCTTCCAGCAATTCACTGTTTTCAAAAATATTTTTAGCAGTATCGAGAGCCGCGATTTTTCCGTTTTTTAAAACGCAAACCCTGTCGGCGTATTCCGCCATAACACTGCTGTTATGCGCCGCCATAATAATCGTAATTCCGTATTTTAGTTTGATGTCATTTAACACCGACATCACTTCCGTTACGCCGCGCGGATCGAGGCGGCACAGAGGCTCGTCAAGAACAAGTATTTTCTCTTTCATCGCCAGAGCCGCAGCGACAGCGAGTCTCTGCTTTTCGCCGCCCGAAAGCGTAGACGGTATTCTCTCTTCAAAACCGGAAAGCCCTGCTGAAGCGAGCGCGAATTTTACGCGCTCCTCAATTTCTTCGGGAGAGAGGAGCAGATTTTCGGGACCAAAAGCCGCTTCCAGACGAACAGTCGGCGCAAATAACTGCGCCTCAGGATCGTCTAACACCATCCCGACCTTCAGCGCCATTTCCGGCACTGAAAAGCGTTTAACGTCCTGCCCGTCAACAATTACATTTCCCGACAGGGTTCCTCCGGACATATGCGGAATTAATCCGTTTATTATTCTGCAGAATGTTGTTTTTCCCGCGCCGTTTTCTCCCATAACGGCAAGGAATTCCCCATCCTCGATTGTTATGCTGACATCGGAAAGCGCGAATTTTTCGCTTCGGGGATATTTGTAACTAACATTCTCAAAATTAACGATCATCATTTTCTGCCTAAAGTGTGTATTAAAAACAGTAATTAATAAACAAGATACAGGCAATAAAAACGATACAGGCGCAAAAAAAGGCAAAATCACGCGCTTTTAATACGGATTTATCAAGCCATGTTTTTGTTTTATAAATGCCGAAAGCCCGGGAATCCATCGCGGCAGCGGAATTTTGCGCCTTGCGCATGGCGCCTAATATAAGAGGAAGCAGAAGACTCAAGTACGCTCTTAAACCGGAGAACAAAGGTCTCCTTACACCGCGGACTTTTTCAAATGAATTCAAACCCCGTAATTTCTGAGCGTCAATTATCAGCATGGCTTCTTGTTTAAAAAGCGGGATAAGATTAAAAGCGGATGTTATAATAAACGCCGTGCGGTAATTGAATTTCATGGCGCATAGACCGCAGGCAATCCTGTGAGGTGAAGTAGTCTCGGTAAAAACGGGAAAAAGAATCATCAGGGCAAACAGACGGCAGGTAATTACAAGCCCTAAGTAAAATCCCTCCCATTTCAAACTCCCTGCTCCTCCTAAAATAAAAAAAGATTGAGGGATAAGAGGCTTTAGAATGTAATTTTCACCGGGAAAAAACAGCGTCTGTAGTAAAATAATAAATGCCGCTAACAATGTAAGATTAATAAAAAATTTGACGCTGCGAAAAGGCACTTGAGCCGTCAGCCTGAAGATAACAAGGAAAATAACTAAACACAAGACCGAAGGAATTCTATCAATTAAAAAAATCAAAACAGTTATCAGTAAAACGCATAACAATTTTGTTCTAGCGTCTAACTTTTTTAAAAAAATCATAAATAACTATATACATAATTTAGATAATGTGCTATATTCGGTCGTATAAAATCATAAAAAGGAGAGGACCATGACTGATGCAAAAACGCGTTTAGCAAACAGAGAAAGACAGAGAAAGTACCGTGAAGCGCATAGGGACGAAATCAACCAGCAGCGCAAAGACCGGTACAATGCCCGCATCGAGAAAGGGAAATGCCCGCGCTGCGGAGGAAAAGTGAAGAAGGGCTACACCCTGTGCGATGGTTGCTGCGACTACCAGGCTGATTTAAACCGAAAATATGCCAGACAGCGAAAGACAACAGCGAAAAAAGCGCCCGGAAAAAAGACTACGGCTAAAAAAACACCCGCAAAAAAAGTAGCAGCAAAAAATGCAGTCACAAAAAAAGCAGCAGCGAAAGGAACTCCCGCCAAAAGAACCCCTTCCAAGTCAAAAGCAAAGAAGTAGACCCCGCCCATTATCTGAAGATCAAAAGCCGCGCAATAACGCGCGGCTTTTTTTTGCGTTAGTAATTCATCGATTTTTATATCAGCAGTTGTCCGGGAACGGCAGTTCGTTCTGCTGTTCTGTGATAACGGTTCTGGTAATAAGACGGTTTATAATTGCGGCATTATCAAGCAGATTAGAGACGGACTGATTTTGATGAAGACGCGAAATTACATGGGCAAAGAGCTTCGTAATATTTACATTTACATACCATTCGCGGTTGATCACTTCTTCCTGATAGACAGCGTTGGTTCCTATGATTCTGTAAAAAAGCCCTTCTTTGTAGGCTTCGTCAAAATGCGCTACCGCGTCTCCCGAAAAAAGCGGAAGGCTTATCGCGCAGATAATTTTTCTAGCGCCTTTTTCTTTTAGATGCTTCATTCCCTTTATCAAAGTACCGCCTGTACCCAGAAGATCATCCGCCATAAAAACGGTTTTGTCTTTCACGCATCCGAGCAGGCGAATCTGCGAAATGTTTGAGTGAGACGCGTCCTTCGCGATTTTTGAATAGTCCCTTTCTTTATACAAAAGAGCCAACGGTCTTTTCAGCGCCGAAGCGTAAAATTTATTACGGTCGACAGCTCCTGTGTCCGGAGACACAACGACGAAATCTTCATCTAATAAAACCTCTTCCATTCTTGTAAGAGTTTGAATAATTTGATAACTCGCGTGAAGATTTTCGAGGCGCAGTTTATCAAACGCGTTCATAATATCCCTTGAATGAATATCAAGCGTGATTATTGTGTCGATTCCTAAACTTTCAAAGATTTTTCCGATTCTGCTCGCGGTCAGCCCTTCCCTGCCCTTCGCTTTATGCTGCCGGGAATACGGATAATTCGGTATAACAAGAGTGATCCTCTCAGCGCCTGCCAGACGAACCGCGTCGACCGTAACAAAAATCGTCATAAGATGATCGTTTAATGAAAGATTGGAAACAATTTGATCGCCGTAAAACTTTACCGGGTAGTGATTTTCAACATCCTGAAAAATATAAACATCCTTGCCGCGAATTGATTCTAAGATTTCAGACTTGATTTCGCCGTTCGGAAAAAGCGTAAATTTGACCGGAACTTTAAAAGAATCATTTTGATTTTTATCGTTTCCGCTCCGCGTATCAGTTCCGCGGATCGCTATTCGATTCATCAGATCGATATGAAGAGAAGCCTGCTCAGGAGAAATATTATATTTTTTAGAAAGTTTTTCTTCGGTCTTATTGCGGCTGCTTCGATACTTACTGCGCAAATGATCAATAACTTCATCAGCAAAAACATCACCCCCGGGGCATGCAATAATCGCGAGATTAGCCGGATTGAAGTATTTCATAGGTTAATTAATATTTAACATAAAATAAATACGAAGGTCAAGTGGTCGAAATATAGGGAAATCCGGTGAAATTCCCGCCATTTTTCTCCTATTCAGCCCAATCGCGGCTTCTGCCGATCGCTTTATGCCAGCCTGAAATCAAAATATCCCTTTTATCATTTTTCATTTTAGGGCGGAAAAACATATCCTGCTGCCAGCGGCTTTTTACTTCGGCTAGATCTTTCCAAAAGCCGACGGTAATGCCTGCAAGACACGCCGCGCCGAACGCCGTTGTTTCGCGCACTACAGGGCGGATAATCGATGCAGCGCAAATATCAGCTTGAAACTGCATGAGGAATTTGTCTCTGCTCGCTCCGCCGTCAACTTTTAATTCCTTCATGTTGATACCGAGATCGCTTTCCATCGCGCGGATCAGATCCATAACCTGATACGCGATTGACTCCTCTGCCGCTCTGATGATGTGCGTTCGTTTTGTTCCGCGCGTGATCCCGACAATGCAGCCTCTGGCGTACATATCCCAATACGGCGCGCCAAGCCCTGTGAACGCCGGCACGAGATAAACTCCTCCCGTATCGTCAACTTTACCAGCGAAAAATTCGCTGTCCGCGCTGTCTGTAATCAAACGCATTTCATCGCGCAGCCATTGAATAACAGCGCCTCCCGTAAAGACCGATCCTTCAAGCGCGTACTGAACTTTTTTTGTCTGTGAATACCTCGTGTTATTATTTTCGTTATTTCCAAGCCCCGCCGCGATAGTCGTAAGCAAACCGTTTTTGCTGATAACAGCGTTCGAACCTGTATTCATAAGAAGAAAACATCCTGTGCCGTACGTGCATTTCACGTCTCCCTTTTCAAAACAACACTGACCGAAAAGCGCCGCCTGCTGATCACCCGCGCAGCCTGCAATCGGAATCTCGACTCCGTTAATTACAGTCGACGCGAAAACCGCGCCCGACGGTTTTACTTCAGGCAGCATAGATCGCGGAATATCAAGCGCGCTCAGAAGTTTGTCATCCCAATCAAGCTTGTGAATATCGAAGATCATCGTTCTGCTTGCGTTAGTATAATCCGTGACATGCGCTTTGCCGCCCGAAAGATTCCATATCAGCCACGTATCAACAGTGCCGAAAAGCAGCTCCCCTCTCTTCGCTTTCTCGCGCGCTCCTTCAACATTATCTAAAATCCAATTAATTTTTGTTCCTGAAAAATACGCGTCAGGAACAAGTCCCGTGGTCTTCGTTATGTAATCACCGAATCCGTTTGCTTTAAGAGCGTCAACAATAGAAGAAGTTCTTCTGCACTGCCACACAATAGCGTTATAAACCGGCTGCCCCGTCTTTTTATCCCAAACGATCGTCGTCTCACGCTGATTCGTAATTCCGACAGCCGCAATATCCTTCACATCGATATTCATCTTTGCAATGAGATCATACATCACAGCATACTGCGTTGAAAATATTTCCATCGGATCATGTTCCACCCATCCTTCACGCGGATAGATTTGAGGAAACTCTCTCTGTTCGATACCGGCAATATTCTGTTCATGATCAAAAAGAATTGCCCGCGAACTTGTTGTCCCTTGGTCGAGGGAAAGAATGTATTTTGCCATCTGATAAATTATAGCACAGAAAAATTAATATAAACAACATAGCCGGAATATATGGTGACTGTCACTAATTACTAATGAAAATTATTTGTTTGCGAATGAAAATGGTGACTGTCACCAATTACAAATGAAAGTTATTTGTTTGCGAATGAAGATGGTGACTGTCACCATTATGGAATTTCTTCTCGCGAAGACGCAAAGGCACAGAGATGAAGAAAGATTTTTACCACAAACCACTTTTTTGGCTAAAACGGATTTTTTTATAATCTTGATAAAACAAATGGAATAAAATATAATTACTAATAGGTACGCTATAATATGTTTAATAAATATTTTATATTAATAACTATTATCATAAGTCTTACACTCACAGGATGTATATTTAATCCATGTAATACAACTCTAAAAATAATAAATGATAATAATATATTAAATATAATATTAATCGAAAATAATGAAATATTTCAAAAATTTAAAATAAATAATAATGAAGTAAAATATTTTGATAAAGAAATTATGAAAAATATTTATTTTGTTTATATAAATAATGAAACAATGGAAGGAATATTTGAATTACGTGAATACGACCATTGGTTTTCAAGAGATCATAACATTGAAATAATTATTAAAAATAACGAATTTATTATTTCAAATGATTTAAAAAATATTACTTATGATTTTAGTTATGATATATATACAAATAAAGATAAAGAAATTATTAATTTTGAAAAAATAAAAGAATCAACATACAAGAATATTTATGAAATAATTAAAAAGATAGAATGATAAACTTGCTTTGTATATTACCGGACGAGTGTGTGCTCGCGGAAAAACATTTCCGCAACTATGTTATTCTTTGTACATCAACAGAGCAGGCAGACGCACTCTGAAAAACATTTCCGGCGCTCCCCGACGTAGAGACCTGACCACTAAAATATATTTAAATCAAAATAATAATTGAATTATCAATTTTAGTGGTCAGGGCTCGGAGGCGGACTCTTCGCCGGAGTTTTTCAGAGGACGGCTGACTGTCTGATTGATGTACAGAGATTTATATTTTTCATTTCCTGCACACCGCAATCAGCATTCTCGCTCTATGATCGTACTTGCTCTCGTCCCAATCGCCGATGATGTCGATTTTTTCGAAGCCTGCTTTTTGGAGTAATGCGCGTAACTCGGAGGCAGAATAGAGGCGCTGAACAAAAACTTTTTCGACGCGTTTGTCGTCTTTGATTAGTATCCAGCGGTTTTTTAAGAATGTCCATGAATCGAGCGGTTCGTATTCGGTTAAGACTGTGAAGCCCGCGCGCTCGAACCATTCGGACTCGACGAAATTTTTTACGGCGATTTCTTTGCCGAGCGTTTCGATAATAAATACGCCGTCTTTTTTTAGTGACGCGTAGACGTTACGCAAAACCTGAAGATCATCATTTTGATCATCGAAATATCCGAATGAGATATAGAGATTTACAATTGTGTCGAAATATTCGGGGCGGACAAATTTTCTCGCGTCTTCCTGAATGTACTCAATATCGAGATTTTCGGCTAACGCGTCTTCTCTAGCGGTTTTTAAAAAACTTTCGGTTATATCGACGCCTGTTACGGCAAAACCCATTTGGGCAAGCTCTGTGCTGATTCTGCCGAGCCCGCAGCAAAGGTCTAATATTTTCGGTTTGGAAGAGAGAGGAGCCCGCCATGAGGCTTGCGGCGTCTCCCCGTAAAAATTAAAGCCGGACAGCCGCGTAACAGAGTCCGCGACTTCCGGCACTTCAGCCCAGTGGACTTCATCGAACATGATGGGAGCGAAATGCTCCCAAAATTCAATGTCGGTAAACCAATCTTTTTTGTTCACAATAAAACAGGATTACGCTACTGCTTCGGTTTGAAATAAGTATCCGGTTTTTAAGCAAATATCAAAAAGATGTTTTGTGATTGTTTCTTCTGTAGTCCTTACGCTTCCGTTATTGTCTCGAGTAAAACGGACAAAAAGCTCCTGCTCTGTTTCGTTCAGAATATCGATATATTCTGTGTTCCCTGCTTTGCATTTAATATTATAACGTTTCATACTATAAAGATCGGAATTTTCAATTTCTTACTTGAGAATTTTCAATTATTTCTTTACACTAAAAATATGAAAATTCGGTTGAAAATGTTTCTCGTAGTCCTGCCCCTGATTATTGTGCCCCTTGTTTTGGCTCAGGTTTCCTCCTATTTCAGCGCCGTAAACGGCGTTACTCGCCTTGCCCGAGAACTTTTGGGTTTTAAACTGAGTGAGCTTGAAAAATACGCAAACAGCCAGTGGTCGCTTCTTATCGACAATAATTTCGCGGGAAGACCCGATATGGTAGAAGCCGCAAAAATGTCGGTCGAACAATTCTCGCGCAGTATTTTATTCAGCGATACAGAAATTATTTTCGCTCTCGACGGCGAAGGCAGTCTTTCAATGTCAACTTCAAACCCTGCCCTGCAGCCGTCAGAGAATGAAAAACTTTTATCGATTTTAAATAAGGAAAATCAAGGGCTTCAAACCGCAGTGATTGGCGGCAACAGCCGCATTTTTCAATCATTTTATTTTACTCCTTTTAACTGGCATATTTTGATCACCGAAAACGAAGATGTTTTTTATCAGGACGCGAAAAAAATCACTCTTCAAACTATAATAACGTTATGCGCGTCTATCATTATCGCTGTTGTACTTTTAATTCTGATAACGCGCAATCTGATAAAACCGTTAAGGTCGATTGTCAGCGCGATGAACGGCATAATCGAGAAAGCCGATTTATCTTCGAGAGTCGAAGTTGAATTTAACGACGAGACAGGAACGCTCGCCATGTCGTTTAACGCAATGACAACGGAACTCGACAGGGCGTATTCGCAGATAAAGCGTTACGCGTTTGACGCGGTTCTCGCGGGAAAAAAAGAAGAGCGTATCCGCCATATTTTTCAGAAATACGTTCCCAACGATGTGATTGAGCGTTTTTTCGCTTCCCCCGAAAAAATGCTTGTCGGCGACAACCGAACCCTTTCGATATTATTTTCCGATATTCGATCTTTTACAACGATCTCGGAAGGAATGGCGCCGGATGATTTAGTAAATTCTCTTAACAGATATTTTTCGGGACAAGTCGATATTATTTACAACAGAAACGGAATTGTTGATAAATACATAGGAGACGCGATCATGGCTTTTTGGGGCGCTCCCGAAAAACACGACGATGACGCGTTACAATCGGTTATCTCAAGTCTTGAAATGATCGAAGCCCTAAAAAAGTTCAACGAAAACCAGCGTAAAATCGGCAAATGCGAATTCCAAATCGGCATCGGCTTAAATTACGGAGAAGTAACCGTCGGCAACATAGGAAGCGAACGCAAAATGGATTACACCGTCATCGGAGACGCTGTAAATCTCGCTTCCCGCATGGAAGGACTGACAAAAACATATCATTCTGAATTGTTAATCTCGGAAAGCCTTTTTGAAGAACTTCGAAAAAGCGCGCCTAACGCCGGATTGAGCTACAGATTACTCGACACAGTTGCCGTAAAAGGAAAAACAAAAGGCGTGCGTATTTTTACAGTTAAGCGTAGTTTAACGCAGGCGGAAATCAAAGCGTGGTCAATCCACAATCAGGCAATGAAACTTTTCTATACGCGTTCCTTCAAAGAAGCGGCGGACAAATTCAAAGAAGCTCTCGCGATACTGCCCGGCGACTTCAACGCGGGAAACATCATGGCAAGGTGCGAAGAGTACGCGCGTACACCGCCGCCCGCCGATTGGAACGGCGTCGAGGTGATGAAAACTAAGTAGAGCGCCTAATTACTTTCCGATAACAACTGCCGTATCGCCGTCAATTGATTATTTAAATCCGCTATCCTCTGCTCCTGACTTGTTATTGTTGCGCGTAACGTACCTATGCCGGCGTTTTCGTTTTGAAGGTTTGAGATCGTTTTATCTTTTTGCTCGGAGGCTTGTTCAAGCGTTGTTTTTTCGTTTCTCAGCGCGGTTATTCTTGTTTCAAGTTCTGTTACGCGCTGAGTTTGTCCTGTGCTGCCCCGTGAAAACGAATCGATCGTGCTTTGCATTTCGTTAATTGTTTCCTGCAATTGCGAATTTTTCGCGATCAATTCGAGCTGTTCCGCGGAACTGCCCGCGCCTGAATTTTTTCGCGCGTCGGCGATCATCGTTTCCATTAAGTTTATCGTTTGATTATAGTATTCGCGTCTCGGCTGGAACGATCGAGTGAATGTTATTCCCGTTTGGGAAAAACTCGCGTTAACAAAATCGCGTAACGCTGTATTTGCTCCGGCTGCCTGATCGTACTGGTTTTTTTGCATTAAGGCGTTTATCGACGCGATACCTCCGAAAAAGTGAGAGTCAATACTTGCGATTTTATCCTGCTCGCTTGATAATTTATTTAAATCGTTTAACGCACTTTCAAGTTCGCCGGATACCTGCTGCTGAGCGGCGGCAAATTCGCGCGTTCTCTCGTCAAGCTGCGCGCGTAACCGCGCTTCTCTCGCGCGGGACGCTTCAAGTATCTGCGATCTTTCGCTGTTTAATACGGAAAGTTCTTCGCGGAAAGATGTTTGCGCGGCGAGCAGTCTTTCGCGCGCGGCGATTTGTTCTGCGTTTAATGTCACATTATCCGAATGTAAATTGAGTAATTCCCTGTCAATTTCTTCCATGCGCGAATTAATTCCCGCAATTTCCGCTTCCTTCGCGGCAATCAATTCCGCCGTATCCTTTCGTATTTCGTCGATTAACGCGCGTTCAGTATAATTGTAAACGGCTTTTCCGGTTCTCGCCTGCGCGTCGTTTTTATTGTTGAATGAAAATAACAAAACAGCGCCGAGACATAAAATCACGACAGCGCAAATATTAACGATTAAAGGAAACGCGACTCCTTTTTTAGAAGAAACAAACGCGCTGTTAGGCGCATTTTCCGATAATTTATTTCGGTTTTGTTCGGCTATTCCGTTTATTTGCGATAAAATTTCTTTTTGTTCTTCGGCGGAAATCCCTGATTTTTCATCGATTATTATTTCATTATTTGACAATAGCTTTCTCCGTTTCTTTATTTGATAACCTGATACCGCCTGCTTTTAAGCCCCGTACATTATAATCCTGCGCTTTGAATTCTTCCATCAAAACTTTCAAGCGCGGTTTGGGTTTATATTTTAATGTAAACGTAAATTTCTCTTTTGTGTCAATATGAAGTACTATTGCGCCGTCTGGAACAAGGAAATAATCTTTATTCATGATCCAGCCTTCGATAACACAGCGTTTTATGTACGGCAAGCCGTCGGTATCTTTAAATATAATTGTAAAAATTGTCTGGGCAAGAGCGTCTTTGTCGGCAACTCCTGTCCACCACGCGTCGGCGCCGACAAAAGCTTTTTCGGGGAGTTCCATAACGGTGTACATTCCGTTCTTGCGGATTGCGAGAATTCTGTCGAAGGGAGAAACTTCGGCGACTTTTGCCCCGGAAACATTTGTGCCGAGGTAGCCCGATTTTGTATCGTATTTTAAATCGACATCGCGCTTTACTACTTCTTTCGCTACAACTTTGTCAAAAGCGCCTACGACTGTTTTTCGTTTTCCGCCGTCAATTTCTTCGATTGCTTTTATTTTCGCGATGATCCCTTTTAAATACGAGACTGAGTACGCGGTAATGTTTTTCAAATGCGCGTTTATTTCCTTGATACGCGCGTTTATCTGTTCCATTTCGTCGCGCGCCTTGTTGATGTCGTATAACGATATTCTGCGGATTGGAATACGAAGCAGATGTTCGATATCATCATCCGTAATTTTGCGCGGACCTACTTCTTTTAAGAAAGGCTTAAAGCCCGCGAGAACTGCATCCTGCACTCCTTTCGCGGTTTTCATTTTTTCGATGCCTTTGTAAATGCGCTCTTCGATAAAGATTCTCTCTAACGTGCGCAGATGCAATTTATTTAAAAGTTCTTTCTTTTCAAGTTCCAATTCATTGGTAAGAATTTTTACTAATTGTTTCGCGTGATACTTAATAATTTCGTTGACTGTCATAACGGCGGGCAGTCCGTTTTTAATTACAAGCAAATTAACCGAGATGGATTGTTCGCACTCCGTAAATGCGAAGAGCGCGTCTATTGTCTCTTCCGCGTAAACGCCGCGCGCGAGTTTAATCTCAATTTCAACTTTATCTGTTGTAAATTCGTCAATGCTCTGTATTTTAATCCTTCCGTTTTTCGCGGCGCTCTCAATGCTGTTGCTTAAGCTCTCCGTTGTCGATCCGAAAGGAAGCTCGGTAATTAAAATGCGCTTTGGATCGGATGTATCGAGTTTCGCGCGAACTAAAACTTTTCCGTTTCCGCCCTCGTAACCCGAAACATCAACGTAGCCGCCTGTCGGAAAATCAGGGTACACATCAAACTTTTTTCCGGTTAAACAGGCGATTTCAGCTTCTAAAACCTCAATTGCGTTGTGCGGCAAGATTTTCGTCGACATACCGACGGCAATTCCTTCAACGCCCATAATAAGCACTACAGGAATTTTAGCGGGAAACAGAACAGGCTCTTTATTTCTGCCGTCGTAAGAATCCGCCCAATCTGTGAGTTTTGGATTGTAAAAAATATCTTTCGCTAGAGATGTTACGCGACATTCAATATAACGAGGAGCGGCAGCGTTGTCCCCTGTGTAAAGGTTCCCGAAGTTCCCCTGTTTATCAATAAAAAGTTCTTTATTGGCAAGTCCGACAAGAGCGGGAGTTATTGAAGCTTCCCCGTGAGGATGGTACTTCATGCATTGACCTGAAACATTCGCGACCTTGTGGAATTTACCGTCGTCCATCTCAAACAATGTGTGAAGAATACGCCTCTGAACAGGTTTAAGTCCGTCTTCAAGATCGGGAATAGCCCGATCCTTAATTACATAAGACGCGTATTCCAGAAAATTTCGATCAAATAAATTTTTTATGTATGCCATCGGTTAATTTTATAATAGAGATAAAATCTTTTCAATAACATAAAATGACTTAAAATCTCATTTTGAACGATTAGAAATTCCAATCAGCATATTATATACAGTGATAGAAAGCTTATCCCCTACCGAAGCGTCAACCGCGGAATAAATCAACTGCTGCTTCTCATGAAGATTACCTGTAACGTTATTAATCAATTCAAGGATAAGAACATATTCAGGTCGATTTGCAGACACCGCATACGGATCATAATTATCTTCACCTGACGTATCATAAAAGAAAATGTTGTCGTTTATTTCCCACGAAAAATATTCACGCGAACCGGAAGCGCTCTCAAGCGGCGGATTGGGTCTGCGCGGAACAGGGCTCGCCGACCCTGACGAAAGCTCTACGCCGTCTGTCAGCGGTACTATCGATCCCTTAAGGATATAGTCAGACGCCCGCTGAGATCGAGCCTGCGGATAACTTTGAGAAATCACTTCAGAGGATAAATAGTCATGAAAAAAGGCGTTATCGCCCGATCTGCCCGTCCCAGCCACAGAAGGCACAAAAATCCTCACCTTGCGGACATCGTCGCCGAAAACAGGCAAACAAGCGATAAGCAGAAGCAAGAGGAAAATCTTTCTCATATTGTTATTGTAACCGCAAAATATCAAAATTTCCAGTTTAGAGCCAATCAATTAATCCCGAAGGCTCAAAGTCAAAATTTATTATTATGTGATTTTTTTTCCTAAACCTTGTTTATTATTTTCCTTTTATAGTATAATTATAGTGGGATGGTAAAATTATCTCTAAAAAGCATGATTTTCTCCGTTTTCACAGTCGTTGCGGCTTTTCTTTTAAATTCGTGCGTTCAACCCACGGATTTCAACACTTTCCTTAATGATCCAATAATTAAAGACAAACTCGAAAGGGAAAGAGTCCATTTGACAAAAGCAACAGACACAGGATTGGCAGTCGGCAACAGAATAGTCTCGGGTCTTAACCCTAACAAATACTACATGATTAAAAAGGAACATTGGGATTTAGAAGTAAAAGAAGCTGTTAATTTGGAAAACGGCGGTACGGAAAATATCCTTCATGGCAGCGCAAATATTTTAATCGACGGCATACTTTTCGCTGAGGATGAGCCTGAGGATGATCCTGAACCGGAGCCGGAATATGAAAAAATACTTACATCTACCGAATTTGGTTTTGTTTCCGAAGCCGGCAAGATAGTAGAGAAGCTGGAAAATATCGGAAAATCCGATGCGGTAACAGGTCTGACTAATTACAGAACAGACAGACCAAAACCTGCTCTCCCGTATTACACAGAGTACACAATAACATCCGCAAAACCGTTGTCAGAGAAAGGGCAGTTGTTTTATTACGAAAATCTTCCCAACCTCAGCGCGATAGACGCGGATCCTGCTCCTGTTAAAAAACCTTTTCCGTCAAACGGCAAATTAACCCCTCCAACGGACGGCACATTTCATTTTCTGGATATAAGCGATTGTATTCCTGAGGTTGAAACCGGCGTTGATTTTTCATACGAAAAACCTTTTGCGATCGATCAGAAACCAGAGGCGGAAAAATTGCCTCCAAGCTGTATCTTAACCGGTAATATACTTCAATTATCCAGATCTTGTGACACAGTAGATTATCTCTTTCTCGGAATTACCATAACAAAAGATGAAGATAATATAGAAATCGCAGTAAATACAGAGTTCAGAATTTTAACTGTTTATCTTGTCGAAGACGAAGAACACAAACTTCAGCCGGATGGAACGGTGTTAATTTTTTCAATTGAATTTTCAGGACCCGAAGAAAATATGCTTAATATAACCATAACTCCGAATGAAACAGAAATTACCCAGTCACAAGGCGGGGGAACCTATCCGCTCATCTTCGGAATTACTAATTCTTCTGAGTACACCGATTATTTATGGTGCAACGACGTCGATGGTCCGGCAGCATCAGAAACAACTCAGACTTATACTCTGGACTTTTGGAGTGATTTAAAATATCAAGTTGCGGGTAAGTACAAAATATATGTATCCGCAATGTTTATTGAGACCGGCGAATATCATAGCGCGGTCGTTGAAATAGAAGTGGTAACACAATGAAAATAAATAAAACAAATATTGGAGGATAAGATGAAAACAAAGAAAGGCGGCTTTTACGCCGCGCTAACAGCGGCAGTATTGATATTAATAGCAATACTGGTCACAGCGTGTCTCGAACCTATCACGAGTTTTAAATTGCCCGAAAAGGTATTTCCGCAAATCCCGGAAAATTTTGTGCCTACACCGGGCAAGGGAGTTGTACAGTTTGTAATTGGTGGAATGGAGGGACGTTTAATAAAACCGGATGTAGTTAACGGTACGCTCGGGACCGGCGGTTTTACAGGATTTGATCTATATATCTATACTGATAATACAGACGGCGGACCCGGTGATGGAACTGTAGGTGTTTATGATCCGTTGGGTGTAGATCCTTTGTACACTGACCTTGTTATAACGGCGGGAAGTTACCCATTAAAAGTTACTAATTTAAGCTACCCTATCGAGTTACCTACAGGTAGTTACTTTTTTAAATTAGACGGATTTCAATATGTTGCGACAGTTGTCGCCGCAACAGGTGTGTCAGCGCTGGAAGGGATAACGGCAGATACATCTAATCCTGTTACCGTTGAGCTCACTCCGATAGCTACAGGAGGCTCAGGCGATGGAAGATTTGATTATACATTTGTTTTGCCTCACGCTCTTAGCACAGCAAACTTAACTATTAGTTCATTAACAGGCGGTCCCGGCAGTGCATCAGAAAATTTAATCGGAAATCTTACAGGACAAGCGACACTTCCGGCAGATTATTATCGTATTGTAGTTCAAATGGGAGCGACAAATTATCAAACCTTGTATTACACGGATACTTTATATATCTACGAGGGGATGACATCCACTGCATCAATTAATTTACCGGCGTTGAAGAACACACTCTACGATCTTTCTATTACATTCGGTGATGGAAGATCCCCTGATCCTGTAACAACCGCAACTGTAACACACGGTACTTCATTAGCAGCTTTTTTAACCGCCAACACAGTGTTTGAAAACCCTGCTCATACTACTACACCTGCAGATTTACGTTTCAATGGCTGGTATCTTAATTCAACAGATGCAGATAACGGCACTAATGCATTACCCGACACATTCTTATTTATCAAAAACAATCTTGCGCTTTACGCAGGATGGACTGAAGGAACAAGCATAGTGTTTACGCCTCAGTATACTGATGGCGACGGAATCGCGCCTTCAGTAACACCGACAGTGGATAGCTTTGATCATTCTGATAACGTAGCTACAATCACGTTTGCTGTTGCCGCCGCTGGTGCCGGTTACTCCGACTTCTCATGGTTTACAAGCGTCAGTGGTGATCAATTAGGAGAAACATCCTCTTCATTTACTCTGACTATCACTACTGCTTATTTAGTTGAGGGAGATTTCTATGTAACTGTTTCCGCAACTCACGATGACAGCGGTAAACCGGTTAATACAAAAATCACCGTTACAGTTGGTACTAACTAACCCGTTACACATTGTGTAATTTAAAGCCTGTTGCTCCGGCAGCAGGCTTTTTTTTGGTCATTATGGATTGAAACTTGACAAATGGTTATACCTGTGTTATACTTTAATACATGAAGACAGCTATATCAATTTCAGATGCTTTATTTGAGAAAGCGGAAAAAACGGCTCGTTATATGGGAATTCCGCGCAGTAAATTATATGTAATTGCACTTGAGGATTATATCTCAAGAAATAATG
>Ga0209755_10001536_pt1 | contig 35323 bp, 34 predicted proteins | sample TergutCo191P1_FD_187301 | JGI IMG/M metagenome (GOLD analysis project Ga0209755, IMG submission 187301) | Cornitermes sp. P1 segment gut microbial communities from Petit-Saut dam, French Guiana - Co191P1 (SPAdes) (version 2) | ecosystem: Host-associated > Arthropoda: Insects > Digestive system... | reverse complement strand
GTACGCTACCTGTAGTGTACCCCGTTGTGTACCAACGCTACGGGTTTTTGGTGACTGACACCCTCGCGCCTCCTTATTCGACTCGCCGTTCTGGATAATCCATAGAACGGCTTCGACTGCCTTTTGCGTATTCATGTTAAATATTATTGACATTTTGTGCCTCTGAATTGATTATAAGACGTATGTGTAATCAAGTCAAGCCCATCCCCTTTACCTGTATTATATCATAAAAATTAGCAAACCTGTTTTTACAAAATATTTTTCAAAGAAAAATATTTTGTCATCCTCGCGGCGGCGAGGACAGGGCTTAAAACCTGCAGGCGCCAAATTCAGACCGCCCGGTTTATTAGTATTAATTTCTTAGCCCTGTTCCCGTTCTTTGCCGCTTTGACAGTCCACAGGACTGTCGCGGCAAATTCAGTGCGGGAATGACAAAATTTTCTTTGAAAATTTTGCCAAAAACAGGTCTGCGCCAATCTGTCCATGAAATACTTGACATGCACAGGGATGACGACCAAAATAAAGGACGGGATGACGGTACATTTACGTCGTCATACCGCCACGGAGCCAGTCCGGGGGACTGGCGACCGGTATATTTTCGTAGTCGTTGTGACGAGATCCCGGCTTTCGCCGGGATGACGCCGTAAATGAGGGCGGGATGACGACCAAAATAAAGGGGGGGATGACAGTACATTTACGCCGTCATACCGCCACGGAGCCAGTCCGGGGGACTGGCGACCGGTATATTTTCGTAGTCGTTGTGACGAGATCCCGGCTTTCGCCGGGATGACGACACATGGGGGGGCGATAAAAAAACATCCCCAATTGGGGATGTTTTTATTTACAACAAGCTAATATTAACTTTTGGTCGTTAATAATTATAGGCTGAACCCACGGGATGCCATAGCACTTGCAACTGCGGCCTGAAACTCCTGAGCGGCCGCACGTCCGCTGCGTGCATTTATCACCTCCATGATGTCATTGAACCAATCCATAAAGCCGGCTCCTCTGCTGAGATCCCTATAAATAACGACTCTGCTACCATCAGGTTCCGTACGAAGTCCGTTTTCAACGTTTTGCACTTGTGTTACACGTGAAACATTATCAGCCATTGTTTCAAGAACCCCTATTTCTCCTTCAAGTACTGATAAGAAGTGTTCTAAACCTGTTATATCAGCGCCTTCTTCGGCATAGAAACTAATAGTGCTGCCATTAGTACATGTAAGAGACTGGACGTGGCTGATTACCGGGTCGGTGCCGTTGTTTCCGTTGGTGAAGTAGGCGCGGGCATAGGCCAAATCCTCGGCCAATGTGCCGGCCGTACCATCACGGTACAAGACCCAGCCTTGTCCAGGTTCGTACATAACAGCCCTTCCACCAAAATCAACCAACCAATCGCCGGCCGGCATCTGCCACACTACATCAATATGTGCAGCATAGCGATTTACTTGTTCGTCCGTTAAGGCCTCGGCTTCTGCCCTAAGATCAGCAAAGTTCACCCCATCGCTGATTTGGAATCTAATCGTATTGCCCGAGCTGTCGGTGCTTTCGCGGTCAAGGTAAGTTGGTTCAGCACCACGCAGCCCTATAATAGCATTCCTTACAGACCATACCACCTGTGTGAATGGCACCGTAGATAGCACAATTCCTCTGTCTGTTTCCCGATCCAATTCTACATTATGCGATTGTCCGTAGAGGTCTGTCGTAAGAGTCCAGCTTTGGATATAGTTGCTGAGCCAATCGAACGAGCTATCAAATGTCTGAAGGTCAGCCAAAAATGCATCTACATCTGCTTGTGGCACATTGCTATAGGCATAGAAGTTAATTCCGCCAAAGTCAGCAGGATCATCAACGATAGGAACTGGTCTTGGTGCGCTGGCTTGCTGCTCTGCTTGTGCGGCAATTCTTCCTGCTTCCAAGTCTGCCAGGATTCCGCCCAAGGTGCCGTCGCTGTCTATAACAGCTCGCTCGGCTCCGGGTTCGCCGACAAAGCTAATCGCACGACCACCCGCAACCTGGGGCTTGCGTGTAAAGCTGTCGACATAAGGCGCCAACCCAATCAGATGTGCTTCGGGTATAGCATCGATTTCTTCCTGGATGCTGGCCATCTGTTCAATTGTAAAGCCGGAAAGATCCCCGGATGTACGGAACTGAATGTTATTGCGCACAATGTCAATGTGTTCGGTCGGAACAGTAATATCACCGTTGCCGTTATCACCGTTTCCGTTGCCATTATCGCCATTGCCATTTCCGTTTCCGTTGCCATTCTCGTCTTTTCCGCGTTCGGCAAGGATACGTGCTTTAAGTTCAAGAATTGCGTCTTCAAGTCCGCGGAATGTTATATCCGACGGAACTACCAACTTGCCGGTGGCGTTCTCGCCTTCGCCAACAATTTGGAAGTCTATCTCGGTTAAAACGTCTTGGGCAAAGGTTATCAAATCAATCATACCCGCCGTAGCCTCGGATATTGTCAAACCGTCGATAATCTCGGTGATAACATTCAAGCGTCCTTGTGTAATGCCGCCTTCGACAACAAAATTAACGTTTTGATGGCTAATGTTGGTTGCTTCTTCTACGATTGTAGCATCGCGTCTTTCGCGGACAAGATTCTGGCCATATTCAATAGCCTCTTCAATCATATCTTGGTCTGCGGTTATCGGAAGTTCGATAACTGCCCTCATATCCGCGCCAACGCCGACTGTATCGACATTTTGTTGGACAGTTGGGCTTCCAAACGTTATTCTTTGGATATAATTAGCAAATTCCTCCAAGTCAGCGCCCATGTCGTTAAGCATAATCCTAAGCTGGTTAATTTGGCTTTGGGTTGCAACGCCGGCAGGAACTGTAACTGTAATATCAACTCCCTCTATATTAATGGGCGTGTCTACGTTAACTGTTGGCTCTTCCGTTAGACCGCCGGGCTGAGTACAGGCGGCGAGAAATGCCAGCAACGCAGCACTGAATCCGACTTTAGCCGCTGTTTCAATTTTTTTCATAATATATTCTCCTGTTTTCCGGGCGCGGGTATCGCGCGACGGTGGTTTTGTTGAGGCTGTATGCTTTCGAATGAAACTTATTAGTTTACGTTCGGGGGGGGGGGGGGGTAAATGTCGCTATTGGCGACAAGGCAAGGGATTCCGATGCCTTTCGCTCGTAACCGCGCTTTTCGTGTCCGGCGCGGCTATGGGCGTGGATGCGGCTGTTTCGGGTGTCGCCTAGCATGGTTATATTTGTACCACGGAAGGCCGGGGAAGTCAAGGGGAAAAACGCTAATTTGCATCACGGGTGACCGCAGTCGTCCAGTTTCTTACGCACGGGCTTGGCGATATAACGCCTCATGCCTATGAAAGCCTTGACGCTTTGCCCGCATTAAGGAATCTTCGCCTGCTTCGGCAGCCAATGCAGTTTTCCTATCTCCCACTCAAAGGAATATTCGCCCCCTGGTGCCAAAGCTGAAAAGCGCATGATCGCCAGTGCCGCCGCGCGAAAAGCGATCTGCGGGGGGGCGGGTAGGTCATCGGGTGGGGGGCCGTAGAGCAGGGCCGCTCCAAGAACCGTGGGCGAGATTGGCTTAAGCGTGGCGGTTTCTGGAAGGGCAATGTCCAGGGACGGGCCAAAGGCGAAGAGTTGCTTGTCGCCAGGCGAATCCCACTGGCTAAAGGGAAGCGGCGCAAGGCTTGCCGGGCCTGCGGTGAATTTCCTTCCATCTGGCACCACCTGTTTCCGAATGGCGCGGGAAAGGGCTTTAAGTTCCATATCGGAAAGCCCCTGGCCAATAGCGGCAAGTGGCACGACCCAGGGAAAGGACCAGGCCCCTGGCAGCCCTGCGGTAAACAGCGAACTGCTCCACATCCGCATAGGAAGACGCGCGTCGCGGTGGGGGACAAGGACGAGAAATTCTGGAAACGAACGCCGCGAAAAATCGCTTTTCTCTGTTTTCATAGCCCGAATTTTGTACTAGTATATACAATAGAGAGGCGCTGATGAAATACAAAACCAGAGTGTTGGTCGAACGTTTTGCCGAAATTCTTTCCGCCTGGCCAGGCGTCGAATGTGTTATCTTGAACGAAGCGGCCATGCCGGATATGCTGGATCCGTATTTCGCGCTGATTTTTGACGTGTTCTTTTCATCGCCCGTTCCCGACATGCAGCAGCGTTGCGAGATGTTCGGCAGCGACGTGGTGGCTTTCGAAAGTTCGGGACTGAACGAAAAAGACCGCTTCCTGCTGGGCGACATACCCGTGCGGCTGGAGTACAAACCCACCAATAAAGCGGAAGAACTGGTGTCCATCGCCGACAGGGAGACCCATTCCCTTTGGTTAATCAAGCATTCTGGAACCTACGGTTTTTATCGACTGGCCAGTGGCGAAATCGTGTTTTCCCGCACCGGGTGGATCGACGGCATACGGAAGCGCTTGGAAGGGCTGCCGGATCTGTTCTGGATGGAGATGCGAATGGCGGCCCAGTCAAAAATGGAACATTTCCTTGCCGATCTTGGCGCGGCATCGTTCCAGGGCGACGAGTTTCACTACCTTGTGGCCTCGGCGGGCTTCATCAAAACGGCTTGCCTGGCCCTTTTCTGCATAAACCGCCGCTTCGAGCCATCGCACCGTGCGTATAACAAGCAGGTGATTGAATTGCCGATCTTGCCCGAAAGGTTTTCCGCCCAGCTTGAAAACTTTTTTACTGGGGGGCCAGGCGCGACCATGGATCGAAGACTCAGCCTGGCGAAATTAATAGCCAGGGGCATCGTTGGGCTGTAACCAAGGTAATATCAGATTGTAAAAAGGATGTGAGGTTACGGAAATGTGTTTCCCCATCACTAAGGGTGTAATGTTTCGGCCCATCGTAGGGGTAAGGTTGCTTTTGACGATCTTGCCCTTGGTACCTTTGCTTGTGTCGTGTATGCCACAGGCTCAGGCTTCCATAGGACCAACGCCGCCCCCGCTCTTGGTTTTCGAACCTGCGGTAAGGACCAGGCTTACCCAGAACGTCCAGTCTTTCGAGTATCGGGCTTCCCTACAGGCTGGTACCAGACTTATGTCCATTCCGGAACCCTTCTGGCCGAGCCCCAGGGACATTCTGGAGGTTCACGAGCCTATCGCGACCTGTCCCAGGTACGTCCTTGCCTGGCCCCAAAGCCATTGGCGCGATCCCCGGTTCGAGATTTTCCGCTGGTATCGCTTTCCTTCCATTCTGATTTTCGACACCGCCGACTACGATGTGCAGGATCGTCTTCTTAAACGCCTCGCGTTCTTTGTCGAGAAAAGGGGCTTTCGTGGAAGGTTGGCCCACGATTATGAGATTGCCGACCTGCACGGCTGGAACGCCCACGACTATAGTGCCGTGGATCTGGCTCGCTTTTTCCAGACCGCCCGCATGGAAAATTTTCCCCTGAACCGTGAGGAGCTGGAACTGGAACAGATCCTTTTGGATCAGGGGCTTATCTGGGAAACGCTGGACGGTTTGCAGGGCGGCGAGGGGGGAATTCTGTCTATTTCCCGCGAGGCACCGGAGTTTCTTAGGTTCCTTTTGATGGTCCACGAGGGGTTCCACGGCCTTTTCTATATCGACGAGGATTTCCGCAACTTTACCGCATACCGTTGGGATAGGTTCCCGGAGGATGGGCGGCGCATGTTCCTGACCTTTCTTGACGATCAGGAGTACGATATTACCGTCGAGTTTATCGTGGTAAAGGAATTTGCGTCTTTTCTGTTGCAGCAGTCGATTTCCCATGCGCCGATCTACTTTGGCCGAAGGATGCCGTCCCGCATAACCAATCCATATTGGCATGCGGCAAACCGACACTTGCAGGATCACACTGGCGCATTTCCGCACTTCGCGAACATGTTCACCCGCGAGGCCGAGGTGTTTTCCGCCTTCGTCGCCTATCGCTGGGGTTTCGCTGCGGGAAGGGTCTGGTAGCGGCCGTTGCTCACCGATGCCCACTGTCACCCGGCGAACCTGGCCAGGCTTTTTCCCGCCGCCGAGGACGAACGGCGAAGGCTGGGTGTGGCCTGTGTTTCCAGCGCGACTACGCTGGAGGAATTCGAGTATTGCGAGGGGCTTTCCCTTGAGGGGGGGATACCAGCCGCGCCGGTGCTTCCAGGTTTTGCCGTGCATCCCCAGATGCCGCTTTACTGGAAACACGAGACGGAGGCTTGCCTGGCCGATCTGGATGCGCTTGCCGATGGTGGAAGGCTTGCGGTTATCGGGGAAACTGGTTTCGACCTGTTCAACGCGGACTTTAGGGAAACCGAGAAAACGCAGGATTACCTTTTCGCTGCCCATCTTGACGCAGCCCTTCGCCATGGGTTGCCGTTGGTGCTTCACGTTCGTCGGGCGATGCACAAGGTTTTCGCCCATGCGTCCGTTCTAAAGAAGTGCAGGTCGGTAATTTTTCATTCGTGGTCTGGCACGGCGGGGGATGGCGAGGCTTTGCTTAGGCGCGGGGTTAACGCATACTTCTCGTTCGGCACGGTAGTCGCGCTGAACCACCGCCAGGCCATGCGCTGCTGCGCCACCTTCCCCGCCGACCGGCTGCTTACCGAAACGGACGCGCCCTACCAGCCCTTGCGTGGCAAGGGGTTTTCCAGCCACGGTGACCTGCCGCGCATATTGGAGGCAATCGCCGCCCTGCGTTGCGAGGCGGGTAGCTCGGGGGCGAGTGCGGGGGAGTTGGAGGTGGTTGTTGAGGGGAATTTTCGCGCGGCGTTCTGTTCTGCATAGAAAAGCCCTGTTTATATGCAGATACTTGACAAATACGATGCCATGTCGTATGGTCTATCGTATGAAAGTAACCGCGATGATCCCAGATGACTTAATAAACACCGTAAAGGAGTACACCCAAAGTGCCACGATTACCGAGGCTATAACCATTGTGCTAAAGGACTGGATAGATATCCATAACACCAAGGAACTGAACAAGAAAATCGCGCAAAACCCAGTATATGTGAACAACGGGCAGCAAATTAGGGAAATAAACCGGGCGACATGATAATACTCGACACAAGTGTTTGGATTGAGCATCTCAGAATCAACCCCCAGTTTTTCCCCAAAGTTGGCAAACTGTTGGAGAACAGGGGAGTCCTGGCCGTTGAATGTGTTTTCGGGGAACTGCTGCAAGGGGCCAAGACCGATTACGAAAGAGACATAATATTGGGCTTTTGGAAACATTCGCCAAAGGAACATTATGAGGACATCGCTATTGAGGCTGGGATATATTCGGCGGCGAACAAGTTATGTGACAAAGGTGTTGGCCTGATAGACGCAATCATATTGATGCACGGGATAAAGAGCGGCTCAAAAATCTGGACCTTGGATACCAAGCTTTTAAGGGTACTGCCGGATGAATTGAACTACGCTCATGATTGCTGCTAGGAAAAATGTTCGTCTCTGCATATAAAACCCATTGTTATTATATGCCACGGAAATCACTTTTCGCATGACAGCAAAATTAGGCCATCATATCTTCGCGCAACGCAAAACCACTTGAAAAAATAACCCAATATCGCCGATACTGGGAGCTGGAGCAGAACCTGAAACACAACTTCGACGAGCCAATAGACAGGCATAACACCAATTCCATCAAGCACGATTTTGCCGCAGAATACGGCAAACCGCAAGGGCTTATCCCATTGTGGGTGGCCGACATGGATTTCAAAACGCCCCCTTGTGTTACCGAAGCGCTGGTCAAGTCGGCGGAACATTCCGTGTTCGGCTACTCGGAAGCCAAGAAAGGCGGCGCATATTTTACCGCCCTGCAAAACTGGTTCGCGCAAAGGTTTGGTTTCGCGGTGGATCCTGACTGGCTGGTAAAAACGCCTGGGGTTGTCTTCGCCCTAAGTACCGCGATAAACGCCTTTACCGAATCGGGCGATGCCGTTTTAATCCAGTCCCCTGTGTATTACCCGTTCAGGGAAACTGTCGAGGCGAACGGGCGGCGGCTTGTTACAAATTCACTTGCATACATCGATGGCAAGTATCGTATTGATTTTGAGGACTTCGAAAGCAAGATAGCAAACAACAATGTAAGGCTTTTTATTATGTGCAGCCCCCACAATCCAGTCGGCAGGGTGTGGACCAGGGACGAGCTTGCGCAAATGGGGGAAATATGCCTTAAACACAATGTGCTGGTGGTATCCGATGAAATACATTGCGATTTTGTGTATGAAGGCAACAGGCATGTAGTGTTTGGAACAATAAGCGAAACCTTTCTTGACAATTCGATTTGCTGCACTTCGCCAAGCAAAACCTTTAACCTTGCGGGGCTACAGACTGCGAACATCTTTATAGCCAATCCAGAACTTAGGCAAAAGTTCAAAAGGGAAATACGCAAAACGGGTTACAGCCAGTTAAACACAATGGGGCTTGTTTCGTGTCAGGCGGCCTATGAAAACGGCGGCGAATGGCTTGACGAGCTTCTTGTGTACCTGGGGCGGAACCATGATTATGTAAAAAACTTTATCGATACCAACTTGCCCAAAATTCGACTTGCCGATTTTGAGGGTACATACCTTTTATGGCTGGACATGAATGCATACGGTTTTTCGGAAACGGAACTTGACAGGCTTATTGTCGAAAAGGCTGGACTCTGGGTTAGCAAAGGCAGCACTTTTGGGGATGAAGGAAAAGGTTTTATCAGGATAAACATTGCCTGTCCCTTGTCCACCCTGGAAAAAGCCTTTGAACGCTTGGCGGTGGCATTGGGGTAGGGAAGGGGACAGGCGGTCTATTTCTTTGACTTAGGTGCCGTTTGTCTAGACGTAGTAGCCTTTGGCGCGGCCTCTTGCTTTTTCAGTTCGGTCAGTGCCTGTAGCCCAAAAATGTCTTTGGTTTTAAGCTCGTCCGTGATGGAATTGGGTACCAGCATCATGGAATTGCCTTTCTTTAGGCCCTCGTTCAATATGGAAAGAATCCTTAGCTTTAACGCGCTTTCGTCCTTCGCATAGATTGAAATGGCCTCTTCCAGTTTTTTTGCAATCTCGATTTCCGCCTCGGCAAGCAAGGTGCGACCTTTCTTTTCCCGTTCCGCCTGGGCAATTCGGGAAAGCGAATCCTGAAGCTCCTCGGGAACCTGCACGTCGGTAATCTCGATGTACTGAACGGTAATACCCCATTCGGTGGTCTGCCTTTCCACCTCCTGCTGGATCTGCTTCTCGATTAGATCCCCCCTGGCAAGAAAAGTGGTAAGATCGTTTTTGGAAATGATATTTCGCAATGCGGCCTTTGCGGACAGGGCCACCGCCGCCTCGTAGTCTTCCACTTCCAGCGCGGCCCTTTGGGGATCCCACACCATCCAGAAACAGAATGCATCCACGCCCACCGTTACCGAATCTCCCGTTAGGGTTTCCTGTGCGTAAAAATCCAGAACGCGAATCCTTATGTCAATAACTTTGTATACATGGTCAATTAGGGGAACAAGAAAATACAGGCCAGGGCCGCGTACCTTATGGAACTTGCCGAACCTTAGAACAATTACGCGCTCCCATTCATAGGCTTTGCGAAAGGAGGACGCGGCGAGTAGGGCCGCAAGCAGAACCACGGCGAAAACGCCAAGCCGCCAAGTGTCCGCTTCCAACGCAAGGGCTGGTTCTGGAAGTACGAGTGCAAAAAGCAGGGATAGGACAATTCCTAAAAAGATGAGCCGTATCATGGCAAGGGCAAAATCCACTTTGCGCCGTTGACTTATTTTTCTTGCCGTTAGGTGACCAATGTCCCTCATTTCTTTCATCTTTGTATTTTTAGTAAACATTCGCTTATCTCCCCTTTCCCGGTTATGTTTCTTTATGTGTGGCAACAAGTTCGGCCAGTTCATTTTTGCCTACTCCCAATTCCTGCATTTCTTCTATGAAACGCCCCACTAGCTCTCTTATTCTGCGTTCGTGGCCAGCGTCTTCCGGGTCAGGTTTTTTGTCTGAAATGTAGGTGCCACTCCCTACCTGGGTTGTCAGTATACCACGAATTTCAAGTTCCCCGTAGGCTTTTGCTATGGTGTTTGGGTTGATTTTTAATTCGACCGCCAATGATCGAATGGTGGGCAGCCGTTCCCCGGCTCTAAGTCTGTCGGATAGCACCGCATGTTCGATCTGTCGGATGATTTGCCGGTAGATCGGCACGTCACCTGACAGATCGAGCGTGAAGCGCATTGGAACAGCGGTTGCGACCGCGCTGTCGTTTTTTCCCTTACCTGTAAGGGCTGTACTACTCATCTAGTACAATTATAAAGCGTACTAGTACAATGTGTCAAGGGTTTAAAAAACCGCGACAACCCCGCCCTCGTAACGTGCTTCTATAAATTCCCTTACTCTAGGACTTAGAAGTGCATCTCGCAAGGCAAGAATGCGCGGATCGTTCTCGGTACCCCGTCGCACGGCCACGATGTTTACATACGGGGAATCCGCGTCCTCGATTATGAGGGAATCCCGTTGAGGATTCAGGCCGGCCTGGAGCGCAAAGTTGCCGTTGATGGTCGCGGCATCCACGTCATCCAAGGCCCTGGGAAGTTGGGCCGCCTCAAGTTCGTGGAAAACGAAGCCCCTGGGATTGTCCACAATGTCGCGGGAAGTGGCAAGCAGTCCCGCGCCGTCCCTAAGTGTGATAAGCCCCCTGGCCTGTAGCAGCAGAAGCGCCCTGCCCCCGTTGGTCGGATCGTTGGGAATGGCAATTGTAGCGCCGTTGGGCAGTTCGTCGATACTATTGAATCTTCTGGAATAAAGGCCAAAGGGTTCAACATGAACACCGAAGACAGAGACAAGCCTTGTGTTCCATTCATCGTTGGCCTGCAGAAAGGGGAGGTGCTGGAAGAAATTGGCATCGATATCCCCGTACATTAGTGCCATGTTTGGCGTTATGAAGTCGGTAAACTCCGTGATCCTTAAGGTGACGCCCATCGCCGCAAGATCATCCCTTATCAGGTTGAGCAATTCCGCATGGGGAACCGGCGTAGCCCCCACCCTTAAAACCGTGTCGGCTCGATCGCCGGCACCTCTTGCCTCGACGTTTTGGACAAAGCCCCCAAACAGTGCAATTGCTGCAAGCAGGCTTACAAGTGTTTTTTTCATCTTACGTTCCTCCTGTAAATATAAAAACGTTTCACTGGGGTAAGTATGCCAATAATTCGCCGTTGTGTCTACCTGTTTAGCTGTCCTGGTTGATAAGCGTGATAATCTCGTGAATCAGAAACATTCGCTTGTCCAGGTCGGCGATCTTGTCTGCGCATATAACCAGCTCGTCGGACAAATGTTGGGGAACATGTTCTTTGTATTTATACTTGGCTTTATGTTCCAGCGTGGCCCAAAAATTCATTGCCTCGGTGCGTATTTGAAGTTCCACCAATACACTTTCCGTTTTGCCAGAATAAAAAACGGGTATTTCCATGATAACATGGTAGCTGCGATAGCCGCTGGGTTTGGGATTAGTGACATAATCCTTTTCGCTTAATATATTTGTGTCATGCATGGCCCTAAGCAGATCGACCAAATAATATATGTCCTTGGAAAATGGGCAGATGATGCGAACCCCCGCAATGTCCTGCAAATGTTTTTTGGCGTTGTCCGCCGTAATGCCCAACCCTCTTTTGTGGAGTTTTTTTGCTATGCTGTCTGGGGATTTGATTCTGCTTTTGATACTTTCGATGGGGTTGTTGTCGCTGGAATTTATAAGATCTTCGCGTATGATGCTAAGTTTGGTCAATAGGGTTCTTTGACCCCATTCATAGACAAGGAGCAGATTTTTAAGTCGCAGGGATTCTTCGTCGCTAAACCGTACAGACATTTACGTTCCTTTGGGTTATGTGGGCAGGGTCATGGTAAACATGGCACCGCCGCCAGCTAAATTTTCCACCGCTACATGACCAGCATGTTGCTGGGTTATAGACTTCACAATTGAAAGGCCAATTCCAAAGTTACCGTTGGAGCCCTTGTAAAAACGCTCAAAAACATGCGGCACAATATCGGGGGCAATACCGTCACCGTCATCCGTTACGCCAATCTCGATATGGTCATCTGTTTTATGACATGCCAAGACAACCTCCGACTTTGCGTATCGTATTGCGTTGGAAATAAGATTGTCAACCGCTCTTGAGATTAGATCCCTTATGCAGTCATATTGGATGACATCTTTATCAAACCGAAACGAGAAACTTATTTTTGCTTTCTCTGCCACCACTTGCTGCCTTGCGGCACAATCGCGGATTACTTCGACCAGGTTTACCTTTTCGGAAGTATATGCCGTGGTGATGTTGTCGATTTTGGAAACGTACAGCAATTCCGTTACAAGTTCGGACAACCTGTCAGTTTCCTGCAAAATTGTTTTGGATGCACCCTTGGGTTCCATAAGCCCGCAAGTGATTCCTTCGGCATAGCATTTGATCGACATAAGGGGCGTGCGCAACTCGTGGGAAACGTTTTGGAAAAATGTCTTTTGTTCGCTGTCATAGGCGGTAAGCTGTTTGACGGATTTATTTAGGGCCGTGTTCAATTCGTCCAGTTCCATGTCCTTGAATTCAAAGTCGTTGACCGAAAAATCACCGCGGCCAATGTTAAGGGCAAACTTGCAAAGTTTTTCTATGGGGCGCGTGATTGAATTGGAAAGAAAAAGTACGACAAAAGTTGCCAGCGCAAATATGATACCAACCAGAATTACCATAATGACATTAACCCTGTGGGCAAGCCACATTGGGCTGGTTATATCCACGTAAACAACCATGTAAATGCGTTCGGCTGGGTTTAGCATATTAGCCATGCGATGAGTCGATACGTAATACTGCCTGTTGGCGATACGAAGCCGCTGGCTCTGCCAGAGGTTTAGATCCGTTATCATTTTGGTTTGTATCAGTTGCAAAATGTCCAACATCCCAGTGGAATGATTTCTGGCAAAAAGAAGGTTGTAATTTTGGTCCACGAAAAATATGTTGGAAGAAAATATGTCATGTGCAATGCGCAATGCACTGGCTAAAGTTATGCCTTCAAGAATATCGTCGTTTTCCGTCTGCAACGCCAGTTCCGACATTGCGGCAAAGGATCTGTTCAACTGGTTCATTGCGCTAATACGGATGTACTGGGTCATCGTGATGTTAAAAATGATCCAAATGAACAAAAACGGGAAAACCAGTATGCCAGCAAAACATCTCAAAATCCTAGAGCGTATTTTTGTCTTCTTCGCTTTCATGTTTTTTCCTGTTTTCCTCGGCATAAGCCTGGCGGTCAAATTCCATGCGCCTAAAAATCGCCTTTACACGCATAACCAAGGCCATTGGGCTGAAAGGCTTTATCAGGTAATCATCACTGCCCAAATCCAGCCCAGTCGCATAATCCAAGTCGCTGTCGCGGGCTGTCAGCATTATTATAGGAACATGACTTATTTTGCGAAGTTCCTTGCAGATAATAAAACCGTTTGAGCCTGGCATCATTACATCCAGGACAACTAAGTCCGACGGGTTTTGGGAGAAAGCTTCGAACAACAAATCGCCAGTTTCAAAATCCTCGACAATATGACCAGCGTTTTCCAGGAATTTTTTTATGGCCAGCCTGATATTTTCTTCATCGTCAGCAATGTATATCTTCTTTGCCTTGTCCATTGTAAAACCCTCCCATGTAACGATATATCTTTTCGCGGATTCATTCAAGGCCTCCACGATCATGGTGCGAATTGTCTACAGCCTGACCTTTTTAAGGCGCATTGCATTCGCCAATACCGACACCGAGCTTGCACCCATCGCAATTGCCGCAAGCATGGGGTTTAGAAGCGGCCCGCCAAAGGCATACCACACGCCCATTGCAATGGGGATTCCCATAGTATTGTAGATAAACGCCCAAAACAGGTTCTGCCGTATGTTGGTCATGGTTTTTTTGCTAAGGTGAATGGCGGAAGCCACCCCCGTCAAATCCCCCCGCATAAGCACGATGTTTGCGGATTCAATGGCTACATCCGTGCCTGTACCAATGGCAATGCCAACGTCCGCTTGGGCAAGGGCAGGCGCGTCGTTTATGCCGTCGCCAACCATCGCGACCTTTCGACCGCCTTCCTGAAGCTTTCTGACATTTTCCGCCTTGTCTTGCGGCAGCACTTCCGAAAGCACATTCGCTATACCCGCCTGTTTCGCTACGGCAAGGGCGGTGCGCTTGTTGTCGCCAGTTATCATCACCACGTCAATGCCCATTTTCCGTAAGCGTTCTATGGCATCGCGACTTGTGGGTTTGATTATATCGGCAACGGCGATAATCCCTTCCAACTTGCCGTTTATAGCCATGTACATTGGGGTTTTGCCTTCCTCGGCCAGACTGTCGGAATCGGCGGTCATGTCAATCTTATGTTCATCCATTAGTCGTCTGTTGCCGATTAGTAGTTCCCTTCCATCAAGTTCCGCAAAGATCCCCTGCCCAGTAATCGCGTTAAAGCGTGTCGGTTCGATAAAGGTAATATTCTTGGCAATGCCTTTGTTGACGATGGCTTCCCCCAAAGGATGTTCGGATCTTCTTTCCGCGCTTGCCGCAAGCAACAACAATTCATCGGCGGAAAAATCGCCTGTTGTCACAATATCCGTTACATGGGGCTTGCCTTCGGTAACAGTACCTGTTTTGTCCAGTACTACGGTTCTCACTTTGTGGGCCATTTCAAGGTATTCGCCGCCTTTTATCAAGATGCCGTTTTCTGCGCCTTTACCCGTGCCTACCATAATAGAAGTGGGCGTTGCTAGGCCCAATGCGCATGGGCAGGCGATGACCAGAATTGTTATGAATATTCGCATGGCAAACCATAGCGGTTCTGGTTCGCCACCGAAAAAGAACCAATATAGCCCTGACAAAATAGCTATAACGATAACGGCTGGAACAAATTTCTCGCAAACAAGATCCGCAATCGCGGCAATGGGTGGTTTGGAACCTTGCGCGTCTTCCACTAGTTTTATGATCTGCGACAACGCCGTGTCCTTGCCCACTTTCGTGGCCTTGTACTTGATGGAACCATTTTTGTTAATACTTGCACCAACGATACTGTCGCCAACAGTCTTGTTTACGGGCATGCTTTCGCCCGTCAGCATGGATTCGTCAACGCTGGTTTCACCTTCCAGAACTATGCCATCCACGGGCATCTTTTCCCCAGGGCGTACGACAATGGTGTTGCCAACGGCAACTTCGTCAATGTAAACCTCCACTTCCTCGCCGTTTCTGATAATCTTTGCCGTCTTTGGCGCAAGTCCCATAAGTTTCTTTATCGCCTCGCCCGTTTTACCCTTTGTCCTTGTCTCGAAAAATTTGCCTAAGACAATAAGCGTTAGAATTACTCCGGTAATTTCATAATAAGGTTCGTATATGCCGTTGGAAAAAACATTAAGCCATGTTAGGTACAGGCTATATGCAAAGGCCGCTGCCGTCCCTTTGGCTATTAGCGAGTCCATGTTTGGGCTGCGTCTTACCATTGCCATAAAGCCTTTTGCGTAGATTTTTCTGTTGACGATAATAACGGGGATTATTAGCATCATTTGTATAAGGGCGTTTGCGGCGGGGTAGTGCATGGGATTGAATCTTATAAGATACCCATCGGCAGCCCCGTGGTGATGCGGAACCATAAGCCCTAGGGCTTCCAACACCATTGGAACCATCGCTATTAGAAACACTGGCGCGGTGAATATGACCGATACCACAAACCTACGCCAAATGTCCTGTGTTTCCCTGGCTTTTCGGATAGCTTCCATGTCAAGGGGTTCTTCCTCAAGGGCCTTGAATCCCGCATTTTCAATGGTTTTGATAATTTCCATTATGGAGATTGCTTCGTGGTTGTATGTTACGTGGAGTTTCTCTGCTGCAAAGTTTACGCTGGCTTCCGTTACGCCGCTTAGCTTTCCCACCGCCTTTTCTATTCCCTTTGCACAACCAGCGCAACTCATGCCTTCTATCTTAAAAACCCTGGTTAATGCCATGCAATGCGCTCCTTGCGGTTTTGATCTTGTCTGCCCCAAGATATCATACCCCACTAGGGCATATCAAGGCTGCCCAATCCCCCATTTAACTTGCTAGCCGGGCGGTTACCCATAATGCGATCCATTGCTTAGGTCGAACTCTTGGGAAACCGAGTTTCCCTTAGGATTTTCCGCTACCTTAGCTGGGATTTGGGGCAATGATTAGGAAATGAGCCAGTTTGCAAAAAGTACACTTGAGCTTTGCGGCCAAAATGCCGATCATAAAACTGGAATGTTTTCGGAAGAAATGAGAACCATACTGCATTACGTTCTTTCATCATTGGAGGTATGGGGCGTTACAATCGCCCTCATACTGTTCCTGTCATTTGTAAGTTACGTGGCACGCAGCTATCGCCGCCCCCGTTTTGTATCCAAATCCAGACCCAGAAAGTCCAGAAGAAGAGCGGCGGAAAGCTCTGGCCCCAGGGAAACCGAGGATAACGAGGATACCAACCAGGCACTGGGCCTTGAGGAAGAATAGGGAATAAGCCAATGAAGTCAATCACCAAGGAACTCTGGTTCAACACAAGAAAGATCCGCGAGTTCATCAATATTACCGATCAAGTGGAAGCGTTGCTCAGGGAATCTGGAATAAAGGAAGGTCTTTGCCTTGTCAACGCGATGCACATTACCGCCAGCGTTTTCATAAACGACGACGAATCCGGTCTGCATCACGATTTCGAAGTCTGGCTGGAAAAACTCGCGCCCCACGAGCCGGTTTCGGGTTACAGGCACAACACCGGTGAGATCAACGCCGACGCGCATCTTAAACGGCAGATCATGGGCAGGGAAGTCGTTGTCGCCGTAGCCGATGGCAAGCTTCATCTTGGCCCCTGGGAGCAGATCTTTTACGGCGAATTTGACGGCCAGCGGCGAAAGCGGGCCTTAGTCAAGATCATCGGCGACTAAAAAACCAAATCAAGAAAAGCCCCCAAAGAACACGAGTGCCTTTGGGGGTATTACCATCCTTACTCGTCCGCTTCCTGCAAGCTGAACGATTCCCTGGCCTTGATCACCTCGTCGGCGATACGACCGGAAATCGGCGCGTAATGACTAAACGCCGCCGAGAAGGAACCGGTGCCAGAGGTTATCGAGCGCAGGTCTATCGAATAGCGCAACAGTTCGGCCTGGGGGACCTCGGCGCGTATTTCGGCTATACCGCCTGTGGAATCCTGGCCCTGGATTTTGCCACGCTTGCCGGAAAGATCGCTCATAACATCGCCCAGGTACTTTTCCTCGACAAAGACCGTCAGATTGGCAATCGGTTCCAGCAGGGTCGGATTGGCAAGCTTCATCGCCTCGCGGAAAGCACTACGGGCGGCCAGCTTGAACGAAAGCTCGTTGGAATCGACCGGGTGGTACTTGCCGTCCACGACCTTGGCCTCCACGTCCACGACAGGATAACGCGCCATGGTGCCATGCAGCATCGCCTCGACAACGCCCTTTTCCACGCCGGGGATGTAGTTCTTGGGAATCGCGCCGCCGAAAATGGCATTGACGAACTGGTATTTCTCGCCACGCGGCAGGGGCGCGATTTCCAGCTTGACCTTGCCGTACTGGCCACTTCCGCCAGTCTGCTTTTTGTGGGTGTACTCGGCCTCGGCCTTTTTGGTAATAGTCTCGCGGTAGGCTACTTTGGGCGGGCGCATCTCGATCTCGACCTTCTGGCCAGTCTTTAGCCTGTCAAGGATGATCCCCACCTGCAACTCGCCCATACCAGAGATCACCATCTCCTTGGTCTCGCCGTTGAACTTGTACTTGAAAGTCTTGTCCTCCTCGGCGGTGCGGGTAAGGAATTCGCCAAGCTTGTCCTCGTCCTTCTTGGCGACGGCGTTCACGGCCACCGAATGCACTGGCGTCGGCAGTCTCAAGGGGACGAACTTTAACCCGCCGTCCGTCGCGGCCAGGGTGTCGTTGGTTTTCAGGGTCGCCGACTTGGTGATAATCCCCAAGTCCCCGGCGGAAAGTTCCCGCACTTCCTCCAGCTTCTTGCCCTGGCAGATGTACAACTTTCCGATACGTTCCTTTTTACCTTCGGCCAGGTTGTACGCCTCGGAATCCGCGGAAAGTTTGCCGGTAACTATCTTTAACCAGGAAAGCTTGCCAGAAAACTGGTCGTAAGTGGTTTTGATCACAAGCGCGGCAAGCGGCTTGCCCGAATCAAAGGCAAGCTCCTGCTCGTTGCCCTCGCCGTCGCGCACGAAATCCTTGGCCGTGGCGGGGCTGGGGCCAGCGTCAACGATAAAATCGATCAAAGGGATAAGGCCGGCATTGCCAAGAGCCGCACCGGCAAAGGCCGGAATGTACTTGCCCTGGGCAAGCGCGCCGACCAGACCTTTCTTCATTTCATCCACGGAAAGGGTACCCTGCTCTATGTACTTTTCCATAAGGGCATCGTCCCCTTCGGCAGCGGCCTCGATTAGCTTTTCCCGCGCCGCCTCGACATTACCCTTGTATTCGTCGGGTATGGGGCATTCCTTTTCGACTGCGCCGCCACTGGCCAGATACGCCTTGTCGTGCAGCACGTCGATAACGCCCTTCAATTCGCCGCCCTTTCCCATCGGCAAGGTTACAGGCACCGGATCAACCTTGAACTTTTCCTTTATATCGGCAAGTACCTTGCCAAAATCGGACTTGTCGTCGTCCAGCTTGGTGACGAAAACACCCCTGGGCTTCTTGTTCACATCCAGGTTTCGCCACAGCTTGACCGTCTCTATCTGCACCCCCGAACGGCCATCCACCGCAAGCAGGGCAAATTCCGAAGCCCGAAAGCTCAGAATAACTTCCCCGTTAAAATCCGACGAGCCGGGGGTATCGAAAAAGTTGATTTTCGTCCCGTTCCGCTCCACGCGGCCCATGGCAGCGTATATCGAGATTTTCCGATCAATCTCTTCCTGGCTGGAATCGCCGACAGTTTTGCCAGATTCCACCGCCTCCGCCTTGGAAATAGCCCCCCCAGCAAGCAGTAAATGCTCGAACAGGGTGGTTTTGCCAGTCTGTCCGTGCCCGGCAATGGCCACATTTCTAATCTTGTCAGTTGCGTGACTCACAGAGACTCCTTTTCGAAAGCAGCTACAGCCACCTTCAATTGTTGATGCTGAGATTACTCCTAAGTTTATCATCCTACGGGATCACTGAATTGTCAAGAAAAAAGTTCCGAAAAGCGGTTGGAAGCTAGAATTCCGCCCACGATATGGGGAAATGTAGCTTGCTTCTTTCACCAGGGGAAACTATAATGTATACAAGAGTGCTGGAGGTGCTACATGGAAGGCGATGTGGTATATGTAAATTTTCCCGAAGGCTTGAAACGGATGATGAACAATCCCAAGCTGTATATAAAATTGCTCACCAAGTTCAAGGATGGCACCAACTTGAGCACTCTAGCGAGTGCTTTCGCGGATGGCGATCTGGAAAAGACCTTGGGCGAAGCCCATACGCTTAAAGGCATAGCCGCTAATCTGTCCCTGACGGAACTGGCAACGCAATGCCTTAATTTGGAACTCAAGGCAAAAGCCGGGACTTTGGATCCAGACCAGATGCAAATCGTAAAAAACGTTTTCGATACAACTCTAAGTGAGGTCAACAGGATTATTGATGACAATGGATAGCAACGCGCCCACAATTCTCATCGTCGATGACGCTGACATAAACATCATGATTTTAGATGAAATCTTGTGCGAAAACTACAGGATAATCACGGCGAACAACGGCAAGGAGGGGCTGGAAAGGCTTCGTTCCGCAGAGCCTCTTCCCAAAATCGTCCTTTTGGACGTAATGATGCCGGAAATGAACGGTCGCGAAATGTTCGAGATGATGAAGGCGGACGCGAAATTCAGACGCATCCCCGTTATCTTTATCACGGCGGAAAACGATTCCGAAAGCGAGCTTCTGGCCGCCGGGGCGGTGGACTTTATCAACAAGCCGTTTCTGCCAGAAATTGTAAAGCTTCGGGTACGAAACCAGATCGACCTTAAGAACTACAGCGACAACCTGGAAAAAATGGTCGAGGAAAAAACCGCAGAGGCGACGCTGATTTTGGACAGTGCCTTGCAGGGTCTTGCCAACGTAATCGAATACCGCAATCTTGAATCGGGGGAGCACGTCAAGCGTACACAGTTGTACGTGAATGCCCTTTGCCATTATCTTATAGAAAGCGATTCGGAGTATGCCAAGGACCTAATCGAACTTCAGCCAGAGATCATAACCAAGTCCATGGCCCTGCACGACATAGGCAAGATATCCATTCCCGACCGCATACTGCTAAAACCAGGGCGGCTGGATCCCGACGAATACGAGACAATGAAGACCCACACCACGCGGGGGGCTCAAATAATCGGGGAGCTTGGGGACATTTCTTCTTCCCTGTACCTTAAGCACTGCGAAGATATATGCCTCTACCACCACGAACGCTGGGACGGCAGGGGTTATCCATGCAATCTCAAGGGAGCCGAGATCCCCCTTGTCGCGCGGCTTGCGGCGGTGTCCGATGTCTACGATGCCCTGGTCTCCACCAGGGTTTACAAACCAGCCCTTCCCTGTAGCGAGGCAATAAAGATGATTGCCGAAGGCACCGGTTACGAATTCGACCCGATTATCGTCGATGCAATGGTGGCTATACAGGATCGCTTCCTAGAGATAGCCAGGAAATACCAGTAACGTACCTGTCAGGGAATCCTACTCGGCGAATTCTACAACCTGATTATCCGCGCATCTGTAAGAATCTCGTAGCCGTCTTCGGTCACAAGGAAATCGTTTTCGAGGCGACACCCGCCGTGCATGGAATCGTACAGACCAGGCTCTATCGCGAAAACCAGGCCAGGCTCCATATCCCATATAGTTTTGCTGCGGTTCCTGAAAAAGGGGTACTCGTGCACGTCCAAGCCGACACCATGCCCCAGCCCGTGTACCATCTTCTTTTTCGCCTTGGCAAAAAACTCCTCGACAAGAAGCCAGGTGAACAAGGTATCGTTTCCCACCACAATCGAACTCTTGGCGACCTCGGCGGCACCTTCCACCAGGGATACCATTTTTTGCTGCTGGGGGCTTGGATCGCGTACAAAGGTCAGCGTAACGTCGGTGTTGTACCCGCAGTATCGTATGCCGAAATCCAGAATAGAAAGCCCCTGCGTGGCAAACGGACCGCCAGTCCAGGCGGGAAAGGCATGAATGCCGAAACTCCTGTCCGGCCCAGCGGCCAGGGTCTCGAAACCCGTGCCCTCGCAGCCGCGCTTCCGCGCTTCAACCTCGATCAGAAGCGCGGCATCCGCCTCTGTCTTGATTTTTCCAGAGCGCACCTTTTTTTCCAGGATGTCGATTATCTTGTTGGTAATGCTCCCCGCCTTCCGCAGAATGCGAATTTCCTCTTCGTCCTTTATCGTTCGTAGGTTCAGCGCGTGTTCGCTAGTGCTGTTTTCCCGGCAGATAATGTCAAAGTCGGAAAGCTCGCCCACGTAGTTAAGGAAAAGGGGGTAAGGTGTTGTCGGGGGTATTTCTATTTTCGAGCCATAGGGAATGTTTAGCCGTTCCACCGCGCCATGAATCGCCCTTAGAGGCGAGCGATCGTAATCGTTATAGGGAACGATCATGTCCGCCTTTGCATAGACCTTGGCAAGGATGGTGTCCCAGGGCATCAAGAGGCTTTTGCGATCCACCGAAAGAAAAAGCAGGGCATCCCCTGGCTGTCCGGTAAGCCAGCGTATAGTCGTGTCGCGCCTGGGTTCGAAATCCTCGAACATTACCATGGCGATATCTTCCTGGGCCATCCAATCCCAAATGCTCTCAAGCCTTGCCTGCATGGTAAATCCCTCCTATGCCGCAGCTTCTTTCAGGAATACCTCGCGCGAAACCGCGACGATTGTTTCTATTTCCTTGTCGCCAGTCCAGTAATGGGTGACGAACCTGAATACGCCGTTTTCCGGCGGGTTTATTAGTATGCCGCGCTCGCGAAAATGCCCGACGATTTTTTCTGCGGATTCCGCGGATTCCGTACCCTTCGCGGACCGGCTAAAGAAAACCATGTTTATGTCGGAATCGGCATCGACATGGATACCTTCAATCTGGGAAAGCCCCTGCGCGAGTTTTTTCGCCCGCCTGTGATCCTCGGCGAGAAGCGGGACCTGTTCCCTAAGCGCGACCAGGGCCGCCGCCGCCAGAATCCCCACCTGACGCATTCCGCCGCCCATGATCTTTCGTTTAAGCCTTGCCGTGTCGATAAAGTCCCTTGGCCCGGCAAGCAGGGAGCCTACTGGGGCGCACAGCCCTTTGGAAAGGCAGATCATAACCGAATCTGCCCTGGCCGCGATTTTGTCCGCGCCACAGCCCAGCACGGCGGCGGCGTTGAAGATGCGCGCACCGTCCAAATGCACCGGCAGCTTCCATTCGTCGGCAAGGGCTCGCACCGCGTCCATGCTTTCCAGGGTGGCAACCCTGCCCAATGAGTGGGCGTTTTCCATGCAGATAAGGGAAGTCGCAGGCGCGTGAAGCTCCTGCCTTCGCAGGCGTTTTGCTATATCGTTGGGATCAAGAACGCCGCCGGGATCAGGTATGCAGCGGGTTTGAATCCCAGGAATGACCGATGCGGCCCCGGCCTCGTGCGCGATTATGTGGCAGTTCTCGCCCAGGATAACCTCGGTTCCCCTGGGGCACCAGGTAAACAGGGCAAGCTGGTTCCCGAAGGTTCCAGATGGCACAAAAAGCGCGGCCTCCTTGCCGAGCATCTGCGCACCCAGGGCTTCCAGCTTGTTTACGGTGGGATCGTCCCCGTACACGTCGTCCCCCACTTCGGCTTCGGCCATTGCCTTTCGCATCGCCTGGGTGGGGACGGTTACGGTGTCGCTGCGGATGTCTATCATCTAACTACAATGGAACAAAGACGCGATATATGCAATACTGGGGCGGGTATACCGATGAAGATTCTTGGCATTGAAACATCCTGCGACGAATGCGCCGGCGCCGTGGTGGAAGACGGCAGAAAGGTGCTTTCCAACATTGTCGCCACGCAAATTCCCTTTCACGCGCCTTTCAACGGCGTGGTCCCGGAAATCGCCAGCCGAAAGCATACCGAATGGGTTTACGCCGTGGTAAAAGAGGCGCTGGACAAAGCGGGAATCGGGGCGGGGGATGTTGATGCGGTCGCCGTTACCAGCCGTCCTGGGCTTTTGGGTTCGTTGATCGTCGGCCTATCCTTCGCGAAGGCTTTCGCGTGGGCCAGGGGGATTCCCCTTATAGCCGTGGATCACATGAAGGCCCACCTTTACGCTTCGCAGTTATATAAGGCGGAAGACCTAAGCGAGTCCCCAGGGAAAGGAGCGACATCGGCAATGCCACCCCCAGACTACCCTTTTCTGGGTCTGCTGGTTTCCGGTGGACACACGATTATCTGCCGCGCCGATGGGTTCGACGACATAACCGTGCTTGGCACCACGATAGACGACGCGGTGGGCGAGGCTTTCGACAAGGTTGCAAAGCACTATAACTTTGGCTACCCTGGCGGGGCGGTAATTGACCGCATGGCCCGTGACGGGGACAGCGGGGTGTTCCGTTTCCCCATGCCCAGCCTGCACAAAGGCGAACACCGCCACGACGTTTCCTATTCGGGTTTAAAGAACGCGGTGATAAACCAGCTGGAGCAATTCCGTGCGCGAAAGGATGCGGAGAGAGGCGAACCGAAGCCCGAAGACATAGCCGCATCATTCCAGAAAACCGCCGTTGAAATCCTTTTGCGGGCCCTGTTCAACGCCGCCGAGGATTCGGGCCTTTCGACCATTGTCGCAGGCGGTGGTGTTGCTGCAAACTCGCAGCTCAGAGCACGTCTTGCCGAACGGCAGAACCTGAGTAGCGTTTTTCCCCCCCTGGAATTCTGCGGCGACAACGGCGCGATGATTGCCGGCATTGGCTACCAGTACCTAACCCGCGGGGACCGTTCCCCAATGAGTGTGACGGCCTCGGCGCGGGTGGAGGGGTTTAAGAAGAAGTACCCGTAAGTGAGTTTCTTGGATAGGGTAATTTGTGAGGATGTCGGGACTACGATCGTGAACGTGACAGCAATGGTAATAAGATTTACCGATGAAAATCTTATTGGAGCAGTTCATAGGCATAGGTGAGCTGGATTCTGGTGCGAAATTGCTGTTGACGATGCAAGTCCTACAAGATGGCAGCCTAGACGTTTGCGCTAGAAGGGCTTCAATTGCAATAAGCAGCAATAAGCAAATCCCTGGTTTTGCCAGTGGGCCCAATTTTAAAATATATTCACAGCCCCCCTCCCCCCATGTGTATAATTTTATCACATTAAAGACAGGCTGCATTGTTGAAATAATTTTTGCCAAAATTTAACAGTTGCATTGGTGGCTCGCTTGAAGATACATACAGTATATGATAAGTATGAAAAATTATTTGCAACTGTTCTTTGTGTTTGCCCAATCTAGTAGGTAGCGGGTGCCAAGTATGGAAATTGACATGCTTTTTTCTATCTTTTTTCAAATTCGCAATGAGTTGCCAAAAATGCCCTGACTGGGTGTCAATGCCTTGACAAAACGCCAAAGAAAGTGTAGAATATCACGTATAAGGCGAGAATCATTTATGGGCGCGCCAACATAAAAGGGGGATTTTTGGAAAAACGGCTAATATTAAACCGATTTCTTCTGCCGTGTTCTCCATGCTGCACGTTTGATTACCACTCTAAACATACGCATAGAGGTCTGCGAGAAGCGCAGTTTTCTGCAAAAATCAGGCTCGAAATTTTAAACACTTTTACGCGTATCCTTTGTATAGTATATATGGTTCTGTTCACCAAATACGCTGGGAGTAAAAGTTGGTAAAAAAATTGCACCCCAAAGGTGTTTCGCTTTTCTTTGTTTAAAAGGCAAGACCGAGCGTAAGTAAGTTAAGGAGAAAATGCCATGTTGGCAAAAAAAATTATCACCAAAGATAAAGCCATGGCGGCGGTAAGGCGATCTAGCGAGGCGCTTGAGTCCATACCCGAAAAGCACAGGACGGCGGAGCTGTGTCTTGCGGCGGTAAAGCAATGCGGTTGTACGCTTGAATATGTACCCGCAAAGCACAAGACGATGGAACTATGCCTTGAGGCGGTAAGGCATGAAGGGTGGGCGCTTGAGTTTGTGCCAAAGGAACTAAAGACGGCGGAATTATGCTTTGTGGCGGTAAGGCAGGATGGTTCGGCACTTGAGCATGTTCCCGAGGAAATTAAAACGGCGGAACTATGTATCGAGGTGGTGAAGCGAAACGGCTGGACGCTTGAGTTTGTGCCCGATAAACTAAAAACGGCGGAACTGTGCCTTGTGGCCGTTAAGACTCGTGGTGTCGCGCTTGAACATGTGCCAGAAAAGCTCAAAACGGCGGAATTGTGCATCGAAGCGGTAAGGCAGGATTGCTGGGCGCTTGAGCATGTGCCCGATTGGCTAAAGCTAAAGGTGGCCATGCTGGCGGGGCAGCAGTCATAAACCCACTGGCTTAGGATGATTTCCCTGGCTGCAAAGCAAAAAGTCTATATTACAACTGCAAGATTCCAAAAATCATACTTGTGGATTGAAAAAGATAGTTATCCATTTTGCTTTCATACGAAAATTGCCTTCTGCCCGTTTAGGAGCATACTTGACTTATTATAACGAAACAGGCAAAGCTATCATATGCTCATATTCGCCAAGACCTTGCTACTTGAAATTGACGTACAAAATGATTTTTGCCCCGGCGGTGCCTTGGCCGTGCGGGATGGCAGCGCCGTCGTCGCCCCGCTTAACGTGCTGGCCGCGGCCTTTGCCAGGCACGATGGGCGGGTTGTCGCAACCCAAGACTGGCACCCCAAGGGGCATGTTTCCTTCGCTTCGTCGGGGAAGCAAGGCCCTTGGCCGGATCATTGCGTGCAGGGGGAACTGGGTGCCAGCTTTCACCCCGACCTTGATCTTAGGCCCGTTAGTCTGATTGTCCGCAAGGGCTTTCGCATGGGGCTGGATTCCTACTCCGCCTTCTTCGAAAACAACGGCAAAACCTCCACTGGTCTTGACAGTTGGGTCCGTGGGCTTGGCATCGACACGGTGATTATAGGGGGGCTTGCCACCGATTACTGCGTGTTCAACAGCGCAATGGATTCCCAAAGGCTTGGCTTTACCACGATAATCGCCGAGGATGCAGTTCGGGGGGTGAACATTCCCGAAGGTTCCGTAGAAAAGGCGATTGCCGAAATGCGGGCCGCCGGCGTGGTTTTTTCCGATTCGCAAAAGCTTCTGGAGGAACTTTCCTAATGACCAATGCTATTTCCAGTGCAGAGGGTCCAAATACTTCGAATTTAGGCAGTTCCGTGGCAGGCTCGGCGTTGTTTGCCGATTTTTATTCGCTTGTAATGGCGCAGGGCTATTGGAAGCAGAACCGAAACCGCAGGGCATCTTTCGAGTTTTTCTTTCGCAGGCAACCCTTTGGCGGCGGCTACACGGTTTTTGCCGGGCTTGGGACCATGCTGGAAAACCTGAAGACCTTTACCTTTTCCGACGATGAGATAGGGTATCTGCAAAGTCTGGGGCTTTTCGAGGACGGCTTTATCGAGCATCTTAGGAATTTCCGTTTTTCCTGCTCCCTTTGGGCCGTTGACGAGGGAACCCTGGTCTTTCCACATGAACCGGTCATTAGGGTCGAGGGCAGCCTTGTCGAATGCCAGCTTATCGAAGGGATGCTACTTAACGCCGTGAATTTTCAGAGCCTTATTGCCACCAAGGCCCGTCGGGTTTGGTTTGCCTCGGGAAAGGGTTCGGTTATGGAGTTTGGGATGCGTCGTGCGCAGGGGCCGGACGGGGCGATGTCCGCGTCAAGGGCGGCGTTCATAGGCGGCGCGGAGGGAACCTCCAACACCCTGGCGGCGAAAAACTTCGGCATTCCGGTGGTTGGAACCATGGCCCATTCGTGGGTAATGTCATTTCCTGACGAGGAAGGGGCCTTTGACGCTTATGCAAGGCTGTACCCTGAACACTGCGTCTTTCTTATTGACACCTACAACACCCTGAAAAGCGGGATTCGCAGCGCGATAGAGGTTGGCAAAAGGTTGAAGAAGCAAGGAAAGACTTTTGGCGTGCGTCTGGATTCGGGGGATATTCAGTATCTTTCCACCGAGGTAAGGCGAAAGCTGGACGCGGCGGGGCTTAACAGGGCGACCATAGCAGCATCGGGCGATTTGGACGAGGCGATTATCCTGAACCTTGCAAACACCGGTGCCCCGATCGATGTCTGGGGGGTTGGAACGCAGATGGTTACCGGGGGCACCGATTCGGCCTTTTCCGGGGTATATAAGATGACGGCCTGCGAGGATGCCGAAGGACGCATGGTGCAGGTAATGAAGTTTTCCGATGACCCGGAAAAGACCACTAACCCTGGAATCAAACAGGTTTGGCGGTTTAGGGATCTTAGGGGAGCGCCGCTTGCCGATGTGTTGGCATTGGATACCGCCGGCGGTTCGGGCGAGAGCTTTGACGTGGGCAATCGGTATAGGTTCTGGCACCCAGCCGCCGATTACCGCCACTTTTACTATGCCATAGAAAGGCCGCCGGAACCGCTTCTTAAAAAACGCCTGTCTGGGGGCAAGCCCTGCGGCCCGCTTCCGACATTGGCCGAAATCCGCGCCCGATCCCTTGCCGAATTCGATACCTTTGACATTTCATACAAACGCCACCTGACCCCGCAGTTGTACAAGGTATCCATTTCCGAAAAGCTGTGCGAGGCCAAGCTTGGTCTTATAAAGAAGCACTTCGGCGACATGCACCAGGAAACCTCCCCCTGGAATATAGATACTTAGAGGAACCGCTGAATTCCGCTTTAATCAGCGGTTCCCTAGCCTTACTTAGCCGCTGGTTTGCTCCCAGGTTTTCGTCTGTGACGGCGGCGGCGCGATTTGGTTTCCCCTGTATTGGTTCCGGCGTTTTCCTGTGTCGGGCCGCCAGCCTTTTCCACGAATTGGGACTTTCTTATTTGTATGCCACGGGATGAAAAGAAACGGCGCACCGCATGTTCCAGCTCGAAGCGGGGCGGATTCATCGGTAGGACGAAATTTCGCGCGGCGGTGTAGATTGCCTTGTAGTTTTCGCTGGTGCTAAGTTCAGGATCCGTCGTATCCTCCATGTAATCGTTTATCAATGCCCCCAGCGTTTCCCCAGGACGGTTCTTGAACCCCTCGCCGTTAAGCGCGGCCAGGCTTCGCAGATAGCGTATGCGGAAACCAGTGCTTCCCCTCATCAACCTTGAAGCGTCGGGCTGGAGATAGGCATACAATCCTAGACCGTCCAGGGCTTCGACAATGCTGGCCGCGTAAGGCGAATTGATGATCTTGAAAATCTCCTCGGTAAGGCGGGACGGCGAAATCGAGGCTAGCAATGGGGACTGGGCCTTGATTTTCCACTTTAGGGGAAGGGGTAGGGTAAAACCCGTGGCGGCGGCGTACTTTACCGCGCGAATCATTCGCACCGGATCATCCTTGAAGATGGTCGCAAGGGGGATAATCGCCTTGACGCGCTTTGCCTGGATATCCTTCATGCCCCCAATGTAGTCTACGACTATCTGTTGCCCAGGATCATAGAACAGCGCGTTCATGGTAAAGTCCCGGCGCAACACGTCCTCTTCGATTGTCCCAAAGGTGTTCCCCGTAAGCCCATCCCTTAGCGATCTGAAGGTCGAAACCTCGTAAATGCGCGGGCCAAAGTACACATGAACCAGTTTGAAACGCCTGCCGATGATGCGGGAATTTCGAAAGATTTTCCTGATTTGTACGGGGCTTGCCTCGCTTACTATGTCAAAGTCCTTGGGTTTCTTCCCTAAAATAAGGTCCCGCACCGCGCCACCGACGATGTAGGTTTCGTAACCCATGTCCTTTAACCTTTGAATTACGCCTACCGCCTCGTTGTCCACGTTGCCGACGTTTATTCCGTGTTCGTCGTGGGTGTAGACCAACGCTTTTTTTTCAAGCTTGCCGTCCTTACCCGTTGAGTATCTGTATCGCATCTCTAGTTCCCCCTGCCCTGGTGTCTTTGTATCCAGGGAAGCAGGTTTGCGGCTACTTCCTCGCGATTGGTTTCGTTTAGGGGTTCGTGCCGCGCACCGGGGTACAGGGCGAATTCCAGGTCCTTTATGCCCAGGGAACGGTACGTGTTGACCAGGGCGCTGGGGCTTGCGCCCATGTCCCCGACGGGATCGGCGCTTCCGCAGACTATATAGATGGGCAAGTCCTTGCGAATTTTTTCCATTGTTTCGCTTTGGTGTATCTGGTGCAGTCCCTTGGCAAGGTCGCGGTAAAAGCCCGTTGAACAGAGCTTGCCGCAGAGCGGGTCGGCGCAGTACGCGTCAACCTTTGCCTCGTCGCGTGACAGCCAGTCGAAAGCCGTGCGGTTGGGGCGGAAAGCCTTGTTGTAAGGCCCGTCGGCGGCGGCGCGTGCAAGGGGCGATCCTTTGCGCTTGCCTTTAAGGGCGGCAAGTACCGAAAGAAAGGGGATTCCCGCCCTTACCTTGAACCCGCCTGGACCCCTGGTACCAGATAGTATGCATCCGTTTATCATCGAGCCATTCTGCCCGATGTAGTTTTGGGCAATGAAGGATCCCCAGGAATGGCCCATCAAAAACAGGGGGGTGCCAAGATACGTCTTGCGTATCTGCATGTTGATTTCGTGTATGTCGGCGGTAACCCTTTCGAATGTATCCGTGTCGTAGCAATGCCCCAGCAGCCCGCCCCTTCCGGGGCCGTTTACGCCCAGATCCGCCGTTTTTCCATGCCCCCGCTGATCGGCGGCCCAGACCTCGATCCCCGCCCCGCAGAGTTTTTCCGCAAACCACCCGTAGCGTTCGGAATGTTCTGCCATTCCGTGGGCTATATTAAGTATAGCCTTGGGTTGTAGGTTCTGGGGTTGCCAGCGTCTTAGAAAGAGTCTGGTTCCATCGTTGCATTCGAACCAAGTGTCATCTTGAACCATAGGGGATTATATCACATGAATGGTGTGGGCGTAAGTCCTTATCAGGCAGGAGTTTCACGTTTCACTTGACGAGAGTGAAATGATGTGATATGATAGTGAAATGGTGATATGATAGTGAAATCAACGCAGGAAGACGGAAACACTGAATTCAAGCGGGAATACACGCAGGACATAAAAAAAGAGGTCATTGCGTTTGCCAACACTGCTGGCGGAGACGCTGACACAGGTTACTAATCGTTCCCTTAATCATGCAGTGTTACGAAAACTTCGAGGTAAAGCCCGAAATAACCGCGACGCATGGGGCGTTCATGCTGACTCTGCCGAACATGAACCATGCCCGCGCGGTTCGCCAGCACAAGCCGCAGCATCAGATCGTGCTGGAGTACCTGCGTGACAATGGCATTGTCACAAACGAGACTGTGCAGGAATTACTTTCGGTAAGACAAACCCGGGCTTACACGGTTATACGGGAAATGGTCGGCGAGGGCATGATTGTCAAACACGGTACGGGCAAAGATGACAACGAGTATGTTTTGGTCAAGTGAGCGATGTTCTATGGCGGGACCAGAGATTGCCTGGCCTCCTTGCCGTCGCCAAGCAGTCTGACGAATATTTTCCTACCAAGAGAAAAAAGTGCCAGTCACCCTGCGCGGAGTGGGTTTAAAAAAGTGACTGTCACTCTCGCGCCGCCGCACCCATGTGCCCCCATTGACGGATGAGCTTCATCGCATACCGTTTGTTAAACGCCGTACCTGCGTACCCCAACCCTTTCCTTAGAGTACAGAGGCGATCTCTTTTTTAACCATTTCGCTGATAATATCAGCCGGTGTCTTGTGAATGGATATTGCCCTGTTAAGCAGATAATCCGCAGTAAAAGAATCGACCGTTATTGAACGAGCGGATTGGGCGGCGAGAGCGGCTTTTCGCTGAGCAAAAAAACCCGTTCCGTTAGGCCCTGGCTTGGGCGGGTTTTCTGTCCATTTTTTGGAAAGCGCGGCATATTCCGCTTCGGTTAAATCAGGCATAATCCCCCCTAGTCATTTTCGAGTATTTTATTATGGATATTCCGATATTCCATTGCATGAAACACACGAACTGTGTCTTCATCCAGTATATTGTAATATATTTCAAGCGGATTTCCTTTCTGGTCAAAACCGACAAGCAATCGCTTATCTTCGGCATCTTCATCGCCTTCTAGATAGCCGTCATATATGGCATTGTCGATGGCCAGTCGTATATCCGCCTCTGTATAGCCGTGTGAAAAAGCCGATTTACAGAACTTGATATCAACGTCCATTGCCACAAGTATATCCTCTTAGGGGCTAAAAAACAAGGGCGCAAAACGAAAACGCAACTTGTAGCGAAATATTTACATCTGTTTGTAATAACAATGCGTCAATCCCTTCAAAGGGGTAGAACCATAACCCCATGAAGCCATAGTACCTTGAGCATTAGAGCCCTAGAATTAATTTTGTTTTTTATATATTAGCAAATCACAGCTATATAACCATCAGCAGGTATGGCGTTTAACTGCCGATGTCCTGATGCGTGGTTTTTTCTGTTAAAGTAGCGCTGGTTTATTCCCGATTCGACAAACCAGCGCTTACCTGGATTTTTACAAACTCCACAAAGCGCCAGTACCGCTTTGCATTCTTATCGTGGCAGTCTCAATGTCCAGTACCCGTACCTGTAGGCGGCGGGCGGCACCAGCTCCGGTTATGCCTACGGCGACGATCGTATTTGCCCCGGCAAGATTACCGATGCTTATAAAATCGCTGTCACTTATGGTACCGTCAAGGTGGAGTTCCTGTTCGGCGGCAATCAGATCTATAAGTTGCCGCTCGACAATAGGTATACCCGAACCTATTAACGTGTGAATCATGTTATCAATGACATCGTTTACCATGCCCTGATTGGTCGTTGCTGTGTTATGAACCCACACCCTTGCGTCTTGAGGAAGAACCCTCTCCACTTCGTCGATTGCATGTCCCGCAACCCTTTCCAAGGGGGTCCGATCGTCCTCAAATGCAGCAAGCCCCAGAAGTTCCTGCATCTCTCCGTTCAGGCGGACAAGTGCTTGGTTGGCACTGGGTGCTCCCGTTGCGGCAGCAACATGATACATAAGATATATCGCATTTTCGAGTTGGCCGATTGCCTCGTAAAGAATCGATGCGTTTATCGCCGCAGCAACACTTCCATGCCCTTCCCAAATAGCCATGTAGGAGTGGCGGGCCGCCACGAAATTACCTTCCCTTACCAGGGCCTGGGCCGCATTCATCTGTGGGCGCAAGGCACTATCAGGTTCGTTCTCCAAGGTTCGTCTTATGACAACGGTATGAGGGACGACATCCCGATAAAAGAAAGAAAGCTGGGCCCCGATAATACCGTTGGCAATTGTCATGCCAGATGGAAAGGTATTTCTGTTATCACTGCCGCGAGTAGAACGCCCTGCTCTACCAATAGGCCCGATAATAAACCCATCCCGCGCCCGCACAAAATAATAGTCAAACGCGACATCCACTACCAGTCGATAGTTGGGAAACGCAACCTGGGCCGCAACCTGCGCCGCCGTTCTGGCTATAACGTTGGGAATCGCCGCAGCCCGAGCATCAAGCTCCTGCCTTGCTATGGTCTCCAACGGTCCCCTGGCAATGACGTTTGCGCTATAGCGCGTTACACGCCCGACAAGCAAAGCATCTACGTAATTGCTAATATCCTCGCCCCTTGCTCTGGCGGCGGAAACCGTTTGATAGCTTACCAAAGTAAAAGCACCTGTTTCCATAAGCCTTTCCGCTATCTCGGAGGTAAGCGTACTGGCTATGGCCTGATGGTCGGCAGTCATAATCCCAGGCGAAAATGGTACGATTGCAACACGCTGGATATCAGAAGTATCCAGCGTTGGTGTACGTTGAGCTTCAAGCGGAATTCTCGTGGCACAACTTGCCAGAACCAAAACCACCAGTGCAAAAATCAGAACAGCTTTCCACATTTTTCCTTTCATGTCAATCTTCCTCTCTTTCTTGCGACACCCGCCACCTACGGGCAATCACTAGGTTATTACTCGTCCTCATTGAGCGTTTCCCCCAACGGGGGAATTTTATGCAAGCCAGAAAATTCATAGGGGGTAAACAGGGGGTAAGGCAAGGACAGTATTCCCAGACTTAAACTAGCGGTTATAGAATGCGCCATTTTTCCACTATTGTCAAGTGGTAATCTATAGCGAACACAGTATTTTATACAAAGGATAGTAGTAGTTGGCAGAATCAATGGAATTGGCCAAAAAACTCTTGGCTTCGAATGTAAAAACATTACGAAAGAAACACAGCCTCTCGCAGGAAAAGCTGGCCGAAGCGATTGGACTTTCAGTTCAGTCCATCAGTGATATAGAAGGTTGCCGCACATGGGTAAGCGACAAAACGCTTGAAAAGCTTGCGATGGCCTTTAACGTAGATATTTTCTTGCTATTCTTGCCGCAAAATAAAGACACTGGGGATGTCCTAGAAACTTTTATCTATAATAGGCTTATGGAATTGCGAATCGCGCTGAAAAAAGACATAGACAACAGGCTCGATCAGTTCTATATTCACGAGCTTCATGCTCAACATCAAAATATAGACGTATCATCACAAAAGCTTGGATAATCCTAAAAACTCCCATAAATAGCAAATTTTCCAATAACTGAGAATTTCGCGATCAGCCTATCAGTCGATATAATCGAAACGCCGTCTTTTAGGCGAAGGAAAGATCATGTCTGAGTATTGGAGGCGCAACGGTGACAGACACGAAATTAAGCTCGTGGGCCTCGTCGTCCTGCATCACGAAGGCCTGCTTTTCATTAGCGAACTCTTGCGCCGCCGCCTTTCGCTATATTCTTTCGGCAGTCACACCGATAACTTGCCCCGTTTCGGTGCTCAATGCCCTTAGGCGTAGCCTGCGCAGATCGCCCGTTCCATCAATACCGCCAGTCAGGATTACGCTTGCCCCGGCGATGCGACCTATTCCTGCCGCCGTGTTGTCGTCAACCTCGCCGGTTAGTCCGAGTTGTTGTTCGGAGCGTATCCTGTCCAGGTCGGCTCTGTTGACTATCGTAAAGCCGCGTCTCCATAAAATAAGCTCAAGTTCGCCTGTAACGAATTCCGCCATGCCCCTTTCTCCGACAGATGATGATACATCAAGAATTGCAATGCGGGATGCCGTGGCAAGGCCTCTGGATACGTCGTCAATCGCCCTAGTCAGAATAGCGTCAATAGCGTCATTAGCCAATACTACAGATCCTGCCTGCACATACCCCGACCTTGTCACTGTTGCCCTGCCAAACGCCCTATTCCCGACACTTGTGTTATTTGGGACGGATACGCTTGTCAGCCGATTTCCGTAAAACGCCCTATACCCGATATATATGACACCGTTTGGGATGGTTACTCTTGTCAGTTGGTTTCTGTAAAATGCCCTATACCCGATATATGTGACACCATTTGGGATGGTTACGCTTGTCAGTTGGTTTGCGGCAAACGCCCTACGCGCGATATATGTGACGCCGTTTGGGATGGTTAAGCTTGTCAGCCGATTTTCGTAAAACGCATAGTTCCCGATATGGGTAACGCTGTTTGGGATGGTTATGCTTGTCAGTTGGTTTTGGGCAAACGCCCTACGCGCGATATATGTGACACCGTTTGGGATGGTTAAGCTTGTCAGTCGGTTTCTGTAAAACGCCCTATTCCCGATGTATGTGACACTATTTGGGATGGTTAAGCTTGTCAGTCGGTTTCTGTAAAACGCCCTATACCCGATATATATGACACCGTTTGGGATGGTTAAGCTTGTCAGTCGGTTTCCTTGAAACGCCCTATACCCGATATGGGTGACGCCGTTTGGGATGGCTAAGCTTGTCAGTCGGTTTCCTTGAAACGCCCTATTCCCGATATGGGTGACACCGTTTGGGATGGTTAAGCTTGTCAGTCGGTTTCCTTGAAACGCCCTATTCCCGATATGTGTGACGCTGTTCGGGATGGTTAAGCTTGTCAGTCGGTGGTTTCCTCGGTTTATGAAAAACGCCCTATACCCGATAGCAACCACAGGCATACCGTTTATCCGTTCAGGTATAACCACATCAGTTGCCCTCCCTCTACGTCCAGTAATGGTTATCTGCCCGTTATTTTCCACGAACCGAAAATCCTGCCCGAAAGCAGAAACCACGAACCCGAAAGCCAACACAAACGCCAAAACAGTCCTTTTCATCCTCAAATCCTCTCTTTCGTTTATCTATATATTATATAAACCTGGACATTCCCTCTGTTCAAAAGTTTTCGGGGTTTTGTTAAGTAGGAAAAAAATGCCAGTCACCCTGCGCGGAGGGTGTGAGCGCGTGTTATTGAATGTAACTATATAAGTTTCGTTCGTAAACGGGGGG
>Ga0209755_10001535_pt1 | contig 35342 bp, 29 predicted proteins | sample TergutCo191P1_FD_187301 | JGI IMG/M metagenome (GOLD analysis project Ga0209755, IMG submission 187301) | Cornitermes sp. P1 segment gut microbial communities from Petit-Saut dam, French Guiana - Co191P1 (SPAdes) (version 2) | ecosystem: Host-associated > Arthropoda: Insects > Digestive system... | reverse complement strand
TTCAAATACCCGTTGAGTCTGCCTATGGACACTATCTGCGCTGGAGGTTTGGCCATAGCCCCTATGAGGCTCAAACCGCACGAAAACTCCTTCTCCCACTTAAAATGTAGAAAAACTCCCCCCCCCTCCCTCCCACCATACCCACCCACACACACCACCCTGCCAGCAAAATAGCCCACCCTCTAGCCTGCCACCATCTCATCCATAAATACCCGGGCTTTCAGCTTCTTGCCCAAATGAAAAAACCAAAATTCGTCTAAAAATAAACGCATTTCTAAAATTTGCGCCTCACTGGGGCGTTGCCCAAGCAACTTCTCACCCGAAACCTTCGAGGCCTTCCCTTGCAATATATGGAGCGTTTCAAGCGCTTCCTTTGAAAGGACTGGCCGCTCCTCCACTTGTTTGGAGCAACCCATGCAGACAACACCTTCCGGTAAAAAAAACATCGCGGACTGGCCCAATACGTCTGTTTTGCAACGCTCACAAAAATGAAGTTGGGGGGGCCACCCTGCATAACCCAAAAGCGTTAACTCAAACTTCATCAACGGCCCAACAGCATGAGGCGCTTGTTGGAGCCTTTTCATCAACCGCATAAGCAAGGGAAATATCGCCCCCATCGGCTCCCCCTCTTGGCAAATCTCCCTGCATAACTCCAACGCATACATCCCCTTCGCCGTCGCCTCCAGGCTTTGGCGAAGTTGCAAAAAACCATCTACCAATTCCACTTTCTCTAAACGCCACAACGCAGAAGCTTTGGGCCTTAGCCAAACCTTCAGCCAACTCCCCAACTCCAGGCCCCCACCAAAACGTTTGCGGCTGCTTTTGGCCCTCGCTGCAAAAACCGAAACTTTTCCATGGCGGAAAGTCAATAACTCGAGGACTCGGTCGGCTTCAGAAAAATCCCTGCGCAACGTCACAACAGCATCGTCTACAACCATTCTCACAATGCCCAATTAACACAAAATCCCCCTTCATTCTTCAACTGAAATAAATGCCTCCGTGGCCAACGGCATTTTGCCAAGCGCTTCCAAACTTTGCCGGCAACTTCGCTGAATGGCCTCCTGCGCATCCGTCGCTTTGTCAACACAACTCGCAAAAGCTTCTGCGGCCTTTTGCGCGTCCTCTTTCTCCAACAAACAAACCCCATATTGCCGGTGCGCATCCGCATGCTCAGGGCAATGCTTCGCAAACATCCCCAACCGCTCACAAGCAGCCGACAAATTGCCTTGGGCTTTGTAAACCGAAGACAACATAAAATAAGCCAAACAAAAAGAGGCATTTTGCGCCAAAGCACCCAAAAGGTTCGCTTGGGCCAATTCAAAATTCCCCAGCTGAAAATAGGCCCAACCCAAATTGGCCCGGGCCAAATAGGGGGTGGGGTATAGCAAATCATCCAAAACTTCTTCATAGAGGGCAATGGCTTCTGTATGGCGCCCCTGCTCCGCAAGCAAACTCCCTAAATTCACCTTGGCCTCTGAATAGCCCTCCTTCTGACGCAAAGCCCCCCTATAAAGTGCCTCGGCCTCCCCAACCCTCCTAAAACTTAAATGAAACAACACCGCCTTCGCATGCGTGGCCTCCGCCAACTGAGGGTCCAATGCCAATGCCTGGTTAAACTCATAAAGGGCCGCTTGCGGGTTCGTCTGCTGCGCATAAATCCCTAAGTCATAGTGCACCAACGCCCCCTCCTTCTCCCTCGGTGTCGGTAAGTGTGTGCACGCAAGCAGGCATAAAAGCCCCACCCCCAAACAAACATATGCCCCCTCCCGGAAAACAACCCTATGGGTTGAGTATGTGGCCAACTCTGTATGTTGCATGCTTATTGGCTAACCAGCCCTTGCCCCCAATACCATTAAAAAACCCGGCGCATCTCAACATGCGCCATCCCCGCCTCATGGAAAACTTCCGAGCAAACAACAAAACCCTCTTTCTCATAAAATGACTGCGCAGAAACCTGCGCATGCAGGCTTAGCCCATCCAACCCAAACTGCTTGGCCTCCCCCAACAATGCCTCCAATAAAGCTTTGCCTATGCCCACCCTGCGGCTTGAGCGCAGTACGGCCATCCCCGCCAACTGCCCCCACCTCCCCTCCTCCCCTGGCGGCGGCTCCTCCAAAATAATGAGACGCCCTGTGCCCACAGCATGGCCCTTCTCATAGGCCAATACGTGCAATGCCTCCCGCTCTAAAACCTCTCCCCCTAATTCCAGCGACATCCCTTGTTCCTCAATAAAAACAACTTCTTGTATCGCAAGCACTTGCATCAACTCGCCATCGCTTCTCGCAGGCTCAATGTGTATGCTTAACTCAGAGTTCATCGCAAAACCCGTTTATATGAAACCCCACCATCCTCCTAACCCCAAAATAGAAGTTATAGTAGTGTCTATTGCTATATGCACCCTTCGCTTCCCCTCATCGCTTTGCTGGCTTGCTCCTCTGCCTTCGCTCAAAACCCCAAAACAATTCTCTTCGGCGACGGACGTCGCCCCCATTTCCAAGAAGACTCTCTCGACAGAAATTTCCAGCGCTCACGCTTGGCGCGGGCCCTCAATGAGGGCACTGCAGACGAAAATTGCAAAGTGTTGCTCGGTGGACTCCTCACCGCTTTGGCTGAAACAGCTCCCTTCCTCCATAACCGGGACGAAAACCTCTATTTCGAGCCAAACCTCTGGGCCGCCATCCAAACCCAGTTGGATACACCCACCTTCCCCTCCAGCTCATACCTGCTCTGTATGGTCCGACATGTACTCATCCAAAAACGTATGCCTGAAGCATGGCTTAAAACCGCACAAACCATTAACTCAAGCTACCACATCATCGACTTGGACAAACTGAAACTCCTCAGTGAAGGCCTTAGCCCCATTGACAGCTTCCTCCTCTCCTTGCCCATGCTTAAACAACGCTTCGACGAGGAAGTGCTCGCTGTTAACAGCACCTCTAAAACACATGCGCTCGTTGAATTTAAAGACACCTACCTCGACAGAGAAGTCACCTTCTCCGGCTTGCTTCTGGACGACATCAGCCTCTATTCCTCCAAAACCAAAAAGAAACAAAAACAACCCCGCAATACCTCCAACGGTGAGTTGGTTGCCGTCTTCTCCTGGGTGCTCCCTGGACAAACCCCCAATGCCCCCACCTTCGGGTTTGTAAAAAAACAAAAACTGAAAACCATCCGCGTCCAGGCCTCCCTCGCCCCTCGCCAATATATCAACTTGGAGCGTATACCCAAGGGCGCAAGGCTTATGGTTAAAGGACGCCTTTGGTCGGTTAACGCGGCCTTAACCGAAATTGAAATTATAAACGCCCTGCTATTCGTAGACAAAGAGTGGTCGGCGGCCACCCTGCTCGCCCTCCCAGGTATGGTGGACAAGTGCCCCTTCGCCGTGAATGACTTGACGGGAGTCGCTCCTGTGCAACCAGGCGGTTTTAATCGCATCAAAAACAACGAAGGCAAATAGCCTCCACCCCCCCCTGCAAACTTCATGCGCCTGTTTGACTCGCACTGCCACCTGGACTCCGAGCTCCTTCAGGAGCCGTGTGCCACCCTCTTGGAGCGTGCACATAGGGTTGGTGTGTGCGAATTTCTGCTCCCCGCCGTCACCCCAAAACAGTGGCCCACCCTCTCCTGTTGGCCCCAACAATACCCCCAATGCCACGTCGCCTTGGGCCTCCACCCCTCCGCCTTGCCTGGCCTCCAAACGGACCAAAAATACCCCCTCATGCAATATTTGGAAACTTTGCTGCCCCTCGCCTGCGCTGTCGGAGAGTGCGGCTTGGACAAACGACTGACAAAAACAGTCCCCATGGAAAAACAAATAGAATGGTTCTCTGCACAGGTTTTGCTGGCCAAAAAACATGGACGCCCCCTCGTCGTCCACTGCCAAGGCGCTTATGGTACCCTGCTGGAGTTGCTCTCCCAATATGCCCCCCTCCCCGCAGGCTTCGTCCTCCATAGCTTCAGCGGCTCCCTGGAAACCCTCAAAGCCTTCTCCCAACTGGGGGGCTATTTCTCTTATTCGGGAAACATCTGCCACCCCCTCGCGAAAAAAGCCACCACCGCCTTGCAACATACACCCCTCCAACGCCTCCTCTTGGAAACCGATAGCCCCTTTCAATCCCCCCTCCCCCCTCAACCCAATGAGCCCGCCTTCCTCACCGTTGTCCTCCAAAAAGCTTCCACCCTCTTGAGCCTCCCCCCTGAAGAGCTTGCTCACCTGACAACCTTGAATGCACAGAGGCTCTTCTCCTTGCCTGCCCCTCCATGACTTCCTCCTTCCACCCTTGTTTTGAGTATACACAAAAACTCCTTGGAAACCTGCACTTCCAACACCTCCAAAAAGCCCATGTCCTCGTGGTGGGCCTAGGGGGGGTCGGCAGCTATGCGGTGGAGGGGTTGGTACGCTCGGGCGTCGGTAGGCTGACACTCGTGGACTTTGACAAACTCAGCGCCTCCAATGTCAACCGCCAACTGCACGCCATGCCCCACCTCGTTGCCAGGCCCAAAGTCGACTTAATGTCGGAGCGCTGCCTGGCCATTTGCCCAAGCGTGCAGCTGCGGGGACTGTGCATTCGCTATCAGCCGGACAACGCTGAGGCCATTCTCCAGGCGCCCGCGGAAGCGCCCTATTCCGTGGTGGTGGACGCTATTGACGACACCCAAAACAAGTTGCACCTCATCCATAGCTGCATGCAACGCAAACTGCCCCTCGTCAGCGCCATGGGCGCAGCAGGCCGCCTCAACCCCTCCGCCATCCGCGTGGATGACTTGGCGGATACGAAAATGGACCCCTTCGCAAAAAATATACGCCGACAATTGCGACGGAAATATGGGTGGAGCTTCTCCTCCCCCAGCAATATTAGCGCTGTTTATTCTACCGAAACCCGCAGCCCCCTCTCCCTCTCCCCCCGGGCCTCCGTTTTGGAGGAAAACCAGGACAGCCCCCATGGCCACAAGACACTTGGGAGTGTTGTATTCGTTACCGCTGTTTTCGGCATGCATGCGGCCGCAGCGGCTGTTGCAAAACTCGCACCCTAGCTTGGAGAAGGCTCCGCCAAACATTCTTCGAGGTATTGGGTTTCATCCGCATAGGGTTGTGCAAACAAAGTTTGCATGTATTCAGCAAGGTTTTGCCTCTCAAACCTCTCCTGCAAACCAGAGAGGAAGTGCCACAACTCGTTGCCCATTTCCCGGGCATGTTGGTAGCGCTCTTCCACCTTCCTCGCGAGCGCCTTCATGGCCATTTTTTCGAGTGCAGGAGGAATGTTGGAGTTGAGGGTTTTGGGCAAAGTAGGCAGTACAACAAAGCCCCCGCCTCCGAGAAGGCGAGGGCTATTGTTTTGGAGTTCTAACTCGTTTGGGCACCCACCCAAGAAGCGGGTGGGGGGCGTGGGGCAAAGTTTTCCATCCGAGGGGGGCCTGTGTTTCTTTCAGCATTTTTGTCAGCCATATGGGCTCCTTTTTGTGTGAGAAAACACTTCCCTTGTTCAAGGGGAAGGCCAGGTACTTGAACACCGCAAAAAGGAACGGCCCGAGACCTTAGCCTTTGGCATTTCTGCCATCGGCTGTTTTTCAGCTTTCGCGCTACCCGGCCAAAAATGGCACAAAAAAACCACGTTTGACGGGTGTGGAGAAACCGCCTTTTTGGTGTGTTCAGCACCTGGGGGACAACATAGCTCCGTTTCTTTTGAAATGCAAGGGCCAACGGTGGCCCGGCGCGGCAAAAAAATGTTTTTGAAAAGACAGTCAACCCAGCAAAAACTCGCCCACAAAAGGTGGGTGTGCCATGTTGTTTCAGGTGCCCAACATACTCTCCCCAGCCGCTTGCCAGCAAGCGGAGCTTATGACACATATGCGCAGTTGACTTCTATAAAACCACATCAGGGGAGAAAACATATGATGAAAGCGAAGTTATGGGGCCTGTGTGCATTTCTGGCCGCAGGTGTGTCTTCTGTCAGCGAAGCGGCGACTCCGGATTTGCATGGAAACTTGAACGGCAATGTAAGGTGGACCGTCGAAGACTCGCCTTATACCCTTATTGGCGATCTCACCATCACTGCTGGCTCGAGCCTCACCATTGAGGCGGGCGTTATCGTCGAAGTCGCGCAAGGCGACAGAATGGGTTCAGGGATAGTCAGCAATAGAACCGAGCTCATCGTCAACGGCAGCCTCGAGACACAAGGAACGAAGGAGAACCCTGTCATCTTCAGGTCGGCGCAGGCCACTCCCGCGACTTTGGATTGGTATGGCATCCGCGTGCTGGATGGCGGCAACCTCCATCTGCGTTGGACCAACTTCAGTCATGGAAATCATTGCATAGATGCTTCTCCGGGAAGCACCGGAAGCGTGAGCATTGTGGGTGGGCGCGCCGAGAGGTGTTTGGTGGGGGTGAGACTCACCAACGGCACCCCGGTTATTGATGGAATGACGGTTGTCAACTCAACGAGTTATGGGTTCCATGTTGATTCAGCCGATGCCGCACTGAACAATGTCATATCAGCCAATAATCAGACAGGCATCTATGTCTACCGTACGATGACAAGAGCTCAGACTGTCAGAATTTCCCACGCGACCGTCGCAAACAACACCTCGTTCGGAGTATACGGATGGCAGAATTATTCTGGAACGACGTCGTCTATCAACATTGTCAATAGCATCATCGTCAATAATGGTTCTTATGGGATTAGGAACTATAGTACAAACAGTACTTACGACGATGTGACATTTAACATTAGTTACTCGAATGTGTGGAGTAACACTAACGGAAATTATTATGGTTCTTCATTGTACTATGGTGCCGACTCTATCAGCACCAACCCTCTCTTTGTCAACGCGGCCAATGGCAACTATCATCTCCTAGAGAATTCGCCCTGCATTGATGCTGGCACATCGGCTTCGCTGGCGACCGACGCTGACGGGAACCCGCGTGACGTCGATGGCAACGGCCTGAATGGTTCTCAACCCGACATGGGCGCCTATGAATTTCAGCGTCCGGGAAGCGACACAACCTCGCCTGCCATCGCTCACACAGCCATCACCGCACCGCAGCCCCCAAATCAGGCAGTGGATGTCACGGCAATCATCACCGACAATGTCGGTGTCAGCGCGGCGACGCTCTATTATCGAGCAACCGGAACGGCGAATTTCACTGGAGTGGCGATGGGGAGATTGGGCGCAACAAACACCTATAGCGCAACCATCCCTGCCTCGGCGGTGACGACGACAGGCGTCGACTATTATTTCGAAGCGAACGACGTGGCCAACAACACCTCGCGCAACCCGAGTGGAACGAACGTCTATCAATTCAACGTGCAGGCATTCTGCGAGGCGTCAACAACCTGCAGCAACCATGGAAGTTGCAACGCGAATGGAAGCTGCTCCTGCGACACGGGCTTCAGCGGCCCCAATTGCGACGAGTGCGCCCTCAACCATTATGGCTACCCAACCTGTGCAACATTCTGCGAGGCGTCAACAACCTGCAGCAACCATGGAAGTTGCAACGCGAATGGAAGCTGCTCCTGCGACACAGGCTTCAGCGGCCCCAATTGCGACGAGTGCGCCCTCAACCATTATGGCTACCCAACCTGTGCAACATTCTGCGAGGCGTCAACAACCTGCAGCAACCACGGAAGTTGCAACGCGAACGGAAGCTGCTCCTGCGACACAGGCTTCAGCGGCCCCAATTGCGACGAGTGCGCCCCCAACCATTATGGCTACCCAACCTGTGCAACATTCTGCGAGGCGTCGACAACCTGCAACAACCACGGAAGTTGCAACGCGAACGGAAGCTGCTCCTGTGACACGGGCTTCAGCGGCCCTAATTGCGACGAGTGCGCCCCCAGCCATTATGGCTACCCAACCTGTGCAACATTCTGCGAGGCGTCAACAACCTGCAGCAACCACGGAAGTTGCAACAGTGATGGAAACTGTGTCTGCAACGAGGGCTTCAGTGGCGCGAGCTGCGCGCAGGAAGTCAATGGTGGAGAAATAGGTGGCGAAACAGGTGGCGAGACAGGTGGAGAAACGGGCGGAGAGACGGAGACTGGAAAAACGGAGGTTGGAGCCAGCTCGAAGAAGGGAGGCTCTGGCTGCACCTCGTCAGGAGGCACGCCCGCCGCCGGATTTGGTCTCGCATTCTCATTGCTGCTGCTCGCCCGGCTGCGCCGCCGAACGTTTGTCAGCCGCTAAGCTGGTTTCACTTTGAAGCAAAACCCGCCTCGTGCCCTTTCAGTGTTTCACGACAACAAAGCCCCCACCTCCAACAAAGCAGGCGGGGGCTGTTGTTTTCAGGCACATAACAGTGTTCCAACCCGTTTGAGCACCCACCTCCAAAACGGAGGGACAGTACCTCCATGTTTGAGACGAAACAGCTAGCCTCCTCAAGGTTGAACTCTGCCCATTCAGCGCTGCTTAACTCCACAAGACGGACAAAAACATAGGGCGCTATGCGTAGCCCCGCCCGCATAATGACATTGCCAAAATAGGCGTCTATGTCTCGGAGCAGTGCACCAATGGCTTTTGGTTCTTTGACGTTGGCGAAGTTTTTTGTCTTGACCGGAGGAAGGGCGCCGCGCAAATCGGCAGCCTGGCTTCAATGCGGCGCAGTGCTTCCAAAAGTTCCGGCGCAGTGACGGAGCCAACAGCCTTGCCAGCAATGAAGGAAAAAATGTCTTTCTCCAGCCTCTCAAGAACCCTGCCAGCATGGCTTTCAGCCCATGCGTTTTTGTGCTTGGCAAACCCTTCGCGGGCCACTATTTCGAAAGTGTTTTCAACTTCAGCCCGGGTAGCACTCTTCGTGGCCCACAGGCCTATAGAATTGACATCATAACCGCTTGATTTTACGAATAAGTCTCCAGAGGTCTTTTCGTGTTACCCCCAAAGTTACCCCAATATGTTTTGAGGTGCCCTGTGTTCTGCCATTTTTCCTGTGTTTCACACCTTACAGGAACGGCCCAGCAAACACAACCTACGGTTTCATAAGAAAACGTTGGATGTCAACACCCCACAAAAGGAGAACCTCATAGAGTCGTTGAAAATCGTTGCGCTTCGTTTTTTAAATCCGCCTCAACTTGTACATGCTCTTCTACTTAAATTTCAGCAGACTCAACTCCTCATAAACTACCTCGTGTTCCTTTTTATCATAACGTGCCTGATAAAACGAAAAATCCTCACGCCCATTTTCTTTGCATTTATTACAAATAATCTTGATTATTTTTGATTTATCTTCAATAGACGTTTTGATTCCAAATATAATGCCTATAAGTGAATTGAATTTATAGTGCAATGTTCTACTGTTCGGTTCGAAGAAATCAAAAAAAAATGAGTCGTTAAGACGTAACCTGTATTCATTCTCTTTCTGCCAATCTTTAGTTTTTGTAGTGCATATTGTCAAAAACCTATCCCAGTATTCCCGAAGATCTTCTTTGGAGGGATTTGTCCCACTGATTAACGGGCTTGTTTCACTGATTAACGAGCTTCTTTGTCCGGCAGCATTCGTATACCATTCATCAATAATGATAGCAGCTGGTTGATTCAAGAAGCATTTGAAGAAATCTACCTGTATCGTTTCATCTTCATAATTTACTTTTTCAAAGAAAGCAGGAGCATATCCCATTGTTATTCCAGTCGATGTATTATAGCCTGTTGGACGCTCTATTTCTATGTATGGATTGCTATGTTCGTCTTTTTGATCGGCGTTATATATCAAGCAAACACCTTTGTGACTGTCTGCATAATGACTCCATAAATCTGTGTATTTTGGGAATTTTCCCATAAAAGAAGCCGCGTACCAGTTTGGACAAACCAACTTTTGTAAATTGGCAATGTATTCGGACGGATAATCTGACATAAAATATCCCCAATTGATCAGCTTGGCTTTTTCGCCCAATTTACAATATTCAATCAGATTTTTTTCTTGAATTACCCTTCCAACAAGCTCCATGGCTACATCAAACTGATCTTCTTCTGGAATGTCCATGACGCTAATCCCTTCCATTTTACGATCGGAGTTGATTTTCTTTTGCAGAGCAGTCCAGAATTCTGTTTGAGGCTGAAAACCAACCTTATCATGCCCAAATAGTATACTTTCTAAAGCAATATTAGTGATGAAGTTAAATATTGAAAGCAATTGCTCCTCATGCACAGGAGTCCTTCTGTTGCCCAAGTATTGAATCCATGATTTTATTTCGTTATAAGAAAAGAACCGTTCTTTAATCGTGCTGAAAATCTGCCTGTACAAATCTGTTGGCAAGTCGGTTTCAGAACGAAATATGGGAAAGTTAGAATTGAAAAAATTCTCACTCTCTTCTGGTTTAAGTAGCGTAGCCAAAGCAACTTTATGCTTCATACAAAGAAGAAAATGTTTGAAGAGGTTCTCCCATACAATCGAATCACCATGATAAATCATTTCAATTCTTCCTTCTAAGGGGTCATTGAAATGAGACACGGGAACAAAAAATATAATTTGTTCTGATAATTCAGGTATAATTTTTTCTGACAATTCAGAACAGTCTTTACCTAATAACCTACTTGTCGGACGTAACCTATACATTTCCATAAAATCCCTCCGCAATGATTTTAACGTGCTGGGCATACCAGGGAGATGCCTGTAGCCCATAGACTGAGGTTCACAAGCTTACCCTAACGCGGGCACCCAGAAATACTGTTTACCCACTGCCAACATGGTTTCCAACGGGGTTTTCATTCTCACCATAACGTCTGGTTGGCCTCTTGGAGATTATTGTGTAAGTGGCTTGCTTGGGCTCAACTTGGAGCAAGCCTTGAAGAGGAAGATAGACAATTTCAGTTTTCTCGTCTTCTGCGGGGGGTAGGAGCTGTTGAGTTAGGCGTGGTAGCTTCAAAAGTTTTGCAAGCAGCCGGGCAAGCCATGAAGGCTTTTTCAACGGGGCCTCTGCAAGCCGATGCAACGAAGGCGTGGACAGTAGCGGCGGCGGTGGAATTCCAAGGGGCGGGCGTTTTATGGGTGGGCTGCCGTCTGGGGGAAAAACAAAAACCACCACCTCTTCAGTGGAGGGTGGCGGGGTTTCAACCAATACCTTCTTTAACTTCTTCTCTTGCTTTTTCTCTTTGGCAACAACCTTCTTCAACTCTTGAGAAAGAGCGACCAAAAGCCGCATTGTGTTTTCGCGGTTATCATTTGCTACATTCAAAGCCTTGTTCAGCGACTTGGAAATGTCCTCAAGGTGACGGCGTCCGTCTGGAAGCTGAGCCAAACTCCAAGCTTGCCCATAAATGGTTTGGACTTCGTTGAAGTCTTGTAGCCAGAGATAATTTGCCTTCCAGTGGATGGCCCACAGTGTCTTTAACTCGTCTTCGGTCAGCTGTGCATGCATGCGGCCTCCGGCGTGCTGAATTCGACACAGCCAGGCCACAATCCAGTTTGAGTCTGCATTTTGTTGGGAGACCAGCAAAGCCTCGCGGCTTTCCCATCTGAGCCGTCAGAAGCTTGAAGGCTCTGAGTCTCCAAAACTTCTGGGGCTCCTAAGAGTAGGAAGCCGTGGGCTCTGCCCCACGCCATCCACTCCTTCGTATTCTTTAATGCGGGTTTCCAGGCCCAGCCGCGTTTTTTGCGCAGCCGCGAAGGACTATAGTCTGGTTATTGAGTGGCGGAAATTAAATTTTTTGGTGTAGTGGGTGCTTTAGTTTTTGGGCTGCGGGCACCAGCATTCCACCCCTTGGAAAGGTGCCCGAGAGGCAGCAAGTCAAGCAAACGCACTGAGCTTCAAGTAGCCCGCACTGTTCTTTCATCTTCTGAAGAAACGCCTGTACCTCGGCATAGTCCCATTCCATCGCCTTCATTATTACATATAATTAAAAATGTCATGAGAAAAACTAAGTATATTGTCCGACATTTCCTTTTATAATCGAATATGCTATGGTGGCGCACAAGGATAGGCCATGACTGATGATATATTAGAGAAAATCAAAGAACAAAATAAAGAGGAAACCGTTAACGCGAAAGTTGATGCCTTTATTTCAGCACTCAAGCAATATGATTTCCTTCACTTAATAAAAGTTCTTTTTAGAGAATTGTACCGTGCGGCGAAAGCTGAGAACGTTGAGCGTGAGGATGAGCTGCGCTGGACCATTGGATACGCACAGGCAATATATACTGCAACAATATTTAGTGAAGACGCTAAACTAATTAATGACAACGAATTGAGAGCACTATTGGAACTGGCAAACGATGCCATCAATGCGTCGCGGAGACATGGCACATTGAATAGATCTAAAAACGATAACGACGATCTTCTGTTCTATGCCAAACAATACGAAATTCGTGAAAACAAAACTTATCCATGTTTTGCGCATAGGATTATTGGCGAACTAATTTCACACCAAGAAAGTTTGCTAAAAAAAACTTATAGGATCTCATTTGAGAAATTCCAAAATGGACTAGAAAACCTTAGTGCTTTTGTTGAGAGAATTATGGACAATGAGGCAACAAAAAGCATTGATGCGCTCATTCCAAGTGAATTGTTTTCAGTCAAAAAGATAACCCATTGGCCGGACGAATTGATTGACGATTTGACATTTAACAATGGTGAGGAAAAAACTTTTTTGGGGCGAGAAAAATACAAAGGATGGTTTGATATAGAAATGCCCACATCAAAGAGACCATTCGTTAAGGTAGGTAGCGAAAGTTTTGTTTTTGGTCATTCGATTTGCTTCGACAATTTATACCGCAGGTTGCAAAAAGCGATCTGTGCAAAAGATAAAAGCAACAAAGAGGAATGGAATATTAATCAGGCAAAGGCATCGGAAGAACTCGCTGCACAGTTGTTGGCAAAGCCATTAGCTGGTTCCAAAACATTTACAAATAACCTTTATGACAAAGACTGTGAAAATGATGGCATTTTAATTTATGAAAATGTATTGTTCGTGTTTGAGGTGAAGGCAGGTTCGTATACTCCTCGATCAGTTGACTTAGATCCTGAGTCACATAAAAAATCCGTCAAAGACTTAATTAGAGCCCCACTTAACCAATGTGAAAAGTTCATAAACACCTTAACAAAAAACAGGACATTAACAATATACACCAAACAGCATGAAGCAAAAATAACCCTGGAAAGAGATGATTTTGACTGGGTATTCCAATTTGCAATAGCCCTAGATCCCATTGGCGAGTTGGCAACCTCGTATAATACATTATCAGATTTTAGAAATGACTTCAAGGAAACCTTTCCCTTGAGCATTTATGATCTAACGACATACTCTTTTTTCTTTGATTCTCCACTGTTCTTCCTACACTTCTTGAAAGAGCGTCTAAAGAGCATTGACATTGAAAAATTCGTGAATGATGATGAATTGAATTATTTGGGCAGTTATCTTTCCGACAGACATTTTAATCGTCGACTCTATGCGTCACACAAGGAAGTTGAACAAGATACCAAAAAAACTTGTCATGTCTGGCTCACTGATATGTGCCAAGATATTGACGAATATTTTGATAATTATATGCAGACGGAAAAGCCTAAGTTTGATGTTCCAGATTTTGTTAATGACATTATTTTATGCTTAGATAAGCAACAAGGGCAAGATAAAATAAAACTTGCTTTTCATCTCTTGGACGCAGATAAAAATCTACTTCCACTAGAAGATTTTGAGAAAATCTCCACTCAGATCATTCAACGACAAAAAGTCATTAAGAAGTTTGGAACTAATAATTTTTATCTTAGGGGTGATGAAAATTTCACCCCAATTCAAATTTTTTGCAACACACCAACTGAGAATTATGCCACCGAGGAAAAGGTGTTCGAGTACTCAATTGCAATGCTTGAGGCCCTTAACGTCAAACAAATTTACTATTTGTTGTTAACAATAGACGAAGGAAAAGTCATTGACGCCAAATGTAAACTTGTGTCTAATTCAGATAAATATAAAATTAATCCGCGTGAGCACGCCATGCGTGTTAGACATATAAAAACAACAGCAAGCGATTTTCAAAATGATTCGGTGCCCCCAAAAGCAAAGGTAAGCAGAAATGCCCCGTGCCCCTGTGGTTCTGGCATGAAATACAAGCGATGTTGCAACAAAGAAAAATAAAATGATTTGAAGAAAACCTTAGGCACTCACATGCCCATGCTGGGCCATCCAATTTGGTGGGGGTATTCAGTGAAAGTCACTTGGTTTTGAGGCGCGGCTTTTGACGCTATAGTGTTTGGGGCATTACACCCACTACTGTTTCACTTCTCCTCGCTCTGCACCTTCACAACCACAACAACAACAAAACTAAATGCTGCGAAGGCTAACAATACCTGACGTAGCGATCAACCATTTGGCTTTCTTCTTTTGGTTAACGGCGTGATCTACCATAAACTACGTAAAGCCATGGCTGGAATACAAAAAAAGTGGGACTTATATCGTTAACTTCTAAAGAAGGGTAGCCCCACAAGCTCAAAAGACATTGAATTCAATCATTTAGAGCTGAAATATCCATTTGGGGCTCATCTTCCCAACTCTTTGTTTAAGTTTATCTTTTAAGTTAAGTATATAACTCTCAAAAAAGCCGATCAAAAAGAGCGGCTTGAGGACTGGGCTTGTTTGGCTGCTGTGTGTAGATAGTGTTACCAAAAAGTCAAGTACCATACAAAGCTGGGTGGTTAGTTCATGCCCAAGCGTTGTTTTTGATTGATGAGGAGTTCTTCTGCAGCTTTGCCGCGGCGGGCACCCTCATCTTCTTGCGGATTTTCGAACCCTTCGCAGAAGAGACGGGCCGCCTCATAGGCCGAGTCCGTTTTCTTTATATCGTTTAGGACATTATTATTCTTCAATACATACGTGCTTGGGGCAGTTTCCAGCTCGTGCCAGAGAAACTCGAGCTGGCCCTTGAACGAGTTCAACTCATAACCGTTCTCCGCCATCCAGGCTTCCATATTGTCGCGGCGCGGAGCACTGCTGTTGCGCCACTGGCAGATGCCAAACGAGTCTTCGTTGTTGTTCTCAGCGCTTGGATTAAAACTTGACTCGTAGTTTATGTTCGTGGCAATAGCAACCGCCTGCTCAAGGGTGAGTCCCTTGGCCATAAGGAAGTCGACGGCCTGGTCCGCGTTTCCAGGGGCGCCTGGGCAGTTCTCAATGCCGTCAAGTGGATCGGCCTTCGTCTCCTGTTCTGTCTTAGGCCACTTTGCTGCCGCACTTATGTCTGCTTTGCCAATTTCGCCGTCTTTTCCTTTTACCCTACCCCAAAAACTGGCGGTGTCGAGTTTGTCAAAGAAGTCTGGGTTGTCATAGAGACGCTGGCAGAGAGCACGTTGCTCTTCAGACAAGTTTTGATTGTCTTTCCCTTTTTTCACATCTTCTTTACTAATAGTGCCGCTTTTCCCGTCTTGCTTGGCGATAGCATTAAAATTCTCTTTCTTTTGAAGTTGTTTGACATCTTCATACTCCTGAGGGCTCAACTCCTTCTTGGGTGCCACCGCCTCGTTCGCCTTCGCCCCCACTGCCCCTACTGCTCCAGCATTCTCATCTTCATATACATCCTTCGGTTGGTTATTCGCAGCCGTCGTCTTGGTTGTCGTATTTCCATTGCTGGAAACATTCTGCGCTGCTTTTAGTGCACTGTTTGCGACATTTGCTGCTGCTGCTCCTATACCTGAAACTGTCATGACTTTAACTCCTCAAAATGAAATGTGAAAAAGCGAATGCCTTCAAATGAATGGCTCTGAACAAATCCTCCCTTCCATCCAACACACATGGACAGTGTCAGCTTTCCATTGCTGTTTTTTTAAAAAACACAATGAATACTCCAAAATAAAATTCTACAAGCAACAGAATATTGGCGCCGCCCCCAATAACCTCCCCGCACTTAAATTATCGGTCTTGTAGCTACAAAGTTGCCGAGACTGTATTAAAAAATTTATGGTTCGTGCTAACGCTTCAAAAATATTGAGGTTGTTTTTTTCGCATGGGGCAGGCTTTTTCGCCTCCCAGTGAGTTACTTTTTTTGTCCGTATAAAAAAGCAACCCCAAAAACCAAGCCTGCAGCGGAGGCTTCTTTTCTACTATGGGTGCCACGCACTCACTTGCCACTCGGGGCTTGAGCCCACCCAAAGTGGAGCTTATCCAAAAGTCGGCTAACACTGCGCCAAAGAGCTACCAATTCGTCCAATTCTGAAGCAAGTAGGCAGCTTTTTTCTTCTCATCAGCACCAGCTGATGGATACGTTGCATTCTTTATAGACGTAATACCTTCTTTTCTTGAATCGCGTTCTCCCTCCCCACGTCCGGTAGCTTCTGTAACTTTTTCTAGGTGTTGAATGCATTCACCAAGTATTTCCTCATCAGGTTCAATATCTGACCGTATCATTCTTATTAAAGCGTCTATCGATTCCCGAAAACTCATCAGTTACATCTCCTTTATTTAAGATGAAACATAGGACAATGAATGCTCTTGTCAACGGTGGCACGGCAACATGGAATCTGCTTTTTTATGCCATTTGACCAGCTCTTGCGGTTGCATCCGGCGAAGGTGGTTGTTTTGTTGTGGGAGGCTTTGGTTTAAACATGGCCAACCCTGTCCCCAATGTGCGCTTGCCAATTTTTTGTCGTGGGCATCAGTGAGAGTCCCCAGTAGCGGCCGGCAAGGTTGGTGACCATGGGCACCATCAACGTTTTCTGTCACTCAAAATTCTTATGTGCCGTGCATCTCTAATGCTGCTTGCCTCTCCAACTCCTCTGCCCACTCCTTATCACCATACTCCTTGAACGCATTCATATCAAAGTGGGCAAGCTCCTCCATGGCCTCGTACAGCGGCTTCCTTATCAGCTCTGCAATTTCATTTATGTTGCTTCTATCCATTACTATCGGAGCAACCTCCGAAGGAAGAGACAGCAAGCGAGACCTCATTCTCGCAACAATTGCGCCAAGAACCTTTTCAATTATATACCCCTCAAAAACTTCACCACGTGCCTTCCGTAGCTTTATTTCTTCCACTTCGCGTTGTGCTGCGAGCTTCAAAAGTTTTTCTCTCTCAAGTTCTCCCCCGGCGTCTGCCTTGCGCTTGGCCCGTGTTTGGTAAAGCCGGATAAGCGCCCTCATGCTGGAGAGCAAGTCATAGACGCGCCCACTTCCATCGTTTGACGTTGTGTTTTTGAGGTGTCCTTCCCGAGTAAACCCCTCAAGGCTCTTGAGGTTAACTTCCGTTACCAGGGCAAGCGTCCCGGCCTTTACTAGAATTTGCATCCGAAGCACCTCCTCAGCACTTAGCAAGGCTGTTTCGCCCATTCCCTCCATCTCAGCGACAGGCAAGCCTTCTTTCTTGGGTGCTGTCTTTTTTTTCGGAGCGGGCTTCGGTTTTGACTTTCTGGGCGTCTTCAACTGACTCATGGACTGAACCTACACACAGAAAGAAATCTGAATCAATGAAATCTATAATTTTAGCTTATTATATGCATACAGCTAGCGGACTCTTGGGCCTCGGAGTACCCGCTGTTACTGTTATGAATGTATGATGTGTATGATTTTTGCAAAAGGTGAAAGATTTTTTTGAGGACTGTTTGGGGGCCGCTTGAATGGTACCTAGGCATACATAGAACGTTGCCAACGGCATTCCTTCCTTGGCTATCTATGCCCTCGCTATGCGGTCAAGCAATAAGTGCGGTTGGGGGGCAAAAACGGAGATTAGCTTAGTATCCCGGATGGTCTGCTGCCTTGGTGACAACTGGGCACATGCGAGCATGCGAACATTCGTTTTTAGATGCATACTCACAATACTCCAACACCTTTTTGTACTGCGACATTGGACTGCCGAGGCTTGGTATTTTGGTATACTTGACCAATACACTGTACTGCGTTTGTTGAACAGGGCAAAACCCTGTGATCTTAATATTCAACGCTCTTCACCACCTTTCACTCGCAAGTATATACTGCACAGCAAACAAATCCAGTCGCCTGTTGCCCTCTCTAAGGCACCAAGGCGCGCCAAAATATCTTCTTATTCAATATCGTCTCTAAAATGAGCCCGGCTGCTGCAAGCTTGTCACCTCAAGCCACCGCTCTGCCATTTTCCATGGCAGGGTGTGTCGGCGGCAAAACTCCAGTTTACGAGGAACATAGTCCGGGCACATTTCGCAGCCGTGCCAATAGTTGGGGCAATGGGCGCGGTAGTGCGCAACAAGTGGGTTGGAGAGTGTCCTGCCGCACCTCCACAACTCCGCCAAAATGAGAAGGCGGTTTTCTCTGGCGAGGCACAAAGCACGGTCTCTGTTTTCAAGAGACAATTGCTGCAATCCAAACAAAACCAACTCGCCGTCTTCAGCGCGCTTCAAAATAACGCCTAGGCCTGCGATGGTGCCCACCACGCCCATGCCACTTCACCGTCAGGGAGTGGGTTGCCTGGGAAAGACTTGTTGCTTTGGGTGAATGGTTCGCCTTCCTCATGCTCTGTCGATTCAACCTGAAGATTGTCACCAGGAACAGGTGTAGCAGCTGTCGTTGCTGTTGTTGGTTCTTGTATTTCAAGACTTTTTTCGACAACAGCAGATGTTGTTGTGCTGTTGTCGGGTGTTGTTTCAGGCGTTGCACATGATGGAGCAACAACACCTGACAACACCTGCGCAACAGCGGGTGTTATTGGTTTTTCTCTCTCTTTATATGGACTTGCAACAGCTACTACACCTACTACAGCCTTTTTGAAGGATTCTATTTTGCCGCGTGGAACTTTTCGCGCCCGCCTCTTGTTCATCCAGCAAGAGCCCAGACCCAACCTTGAGACCGCTTTCGCCACGGTATCCTTGAGTAGCCCTGACATGCCGATTTTTTGCTCTACCCGGAAATGTAAGTATGCTGACTCCATCCTCCATCTATCAGCCTCAATTCTGGTGACATCTTCCACAATCACTTCCATGATGGCCCGCTCAATAGGGTCCGCCTGCTTCGTCTTTCCTGAGGTGAAGAATTGCCAACATTGCACTTGGTGCGCCTTTACCCAATCCGCAAGAAGCAGCGCTCGGCGCATGCAATCTTTAGGCACGGGGCACTTGCCGTCGCTGCACGAAAGCGCAGCGTCAAGGCTGTATAGCAATAGACAGAGACGTAGTGCATGCGCTTGCAGTTTCCTAAGTAAAGCGCTGTTCTGAGCTAGGAAAGCTTCCTCTGCTATAGAGTTGTGCCATCTGACATAGAGAGCCTTAGCTTCAGGGGAGACGGGCACTATTTCTCGGCCTTCATCATCGACATCCCATTCCCATAGGGTGGCTGCGATGTGTTTCAGCAGGTGCTTTGAGCCATTTGAAAATATGCGTTCACTCCAATATGCCGGAGCCTCAGCAACAGAACGGATAAACAAAAACCTTGGGAGAAAACCGCTTTCAATGTCCGTACCGCCTGCGCCAGCTTCAAAAGCTTTACTCATCATTCCCGGCTGAAGACCGCCAAAAATAGACAAGCAGGCCTTTGGTATAAAATGGTTTCTGTCTGAGTTGACTCGGTTTGTCTTCCAAGTTCCCAAGCTGTGTGAGCTGAGCAAACGGGCCTTGGTTCCGCCTTCGCGTCCGCTGGTGTACTTATCCAAATCGAAAAGCAAGCCGGACAACTCGTCTTTCAGCCAAATGACTCCTTTCGGGTTTGCCTGTAAAATATCGCCCAAGGCCTCAACGGTGACATCAATCCGCTGTTGCTTGGCGCTGTTTCGGATCCACAGGCTTTTCAATAAGGGCGGCTTTAAACTCCTTCCCTGTGGCCTTGCTCTTTGCACGAAGGCGACTTGGGGCAGATACGCAGCTAATTCTGTCTGATAAGCCGTATAGGCTTCGTCAAAGGCTCCCTTGGCGTCATACTCAAGCTTGGTGATGACATTAAAAAAAGCTGCCATGCACGGGCTTTTTCCAACGCCCGATGAGGCAACAACAACCAGCCATAAATTGGCGGCCTCCACCCACCCAGGCTTAACGCTGATAAGACGAGCGCGCCCAACAAGGCATGAGAGAAATGCAAGAAAACAGGCCACCGGTATTTCTACTGGGACAGCGAACGCATCAGCGGCTTCTTTAAACAAGCATTGAACAGCATCCGGAAACGCCTCCAAAGGCACAGGCGGCGGCGGGGGGAGAAAACAAGATTCTGACGCGGCATCCGTAGCACTGTCGGCACCGCGTGAATGAGTGGGCGCTTTACGGGGGTTTTTCTTCCCACTTTCCAAACCGCTTGAAATGATTTCGTTGACCGTGTGTTCTTCAACGTCCTCTGAAAGGCTGCGGGCCTGTTGAAGAAGCGTCTCCAGTGTTTTTTTCGGCAACACACCGCCGCCCAAAAATTGCCCAAATGCAAAAGCCACATCGCGCAACGTATCGGCACGTTCCTCTGGCTGAGCATTGACCAGCCCATCAAGCAACTCAAGGCAACGTACATGGACAGCGCTCATACGCCACCTCCTGCGTTGACATCATGGCCATGGGCGGTGTATTGTTGTTGCACGTTCGCTGTACTTCTGGCCCTCGGCACTTGATGCTTTGGGCTTTTTCCTTTTCTCATGTCCGCCACCTCATTTCTCACCTGTGGAGACTTGCGTGCCCTTGTCCTGAAGGAATTTTTCAACATCAGCCCACCGCCAAAGTGTGCATCTTTGACCGAGCCTTAACGATGGTGGCGGCAATCGACCGTCGCCAACCATTCGCCAAACAGTGGGCTCGCCACAGTTAAGGCGTGCCGCCAGTAATTTGGCTCGAACAAATTGTCCAAATTCCGACTTCAGTAATGTAGACATAAAAGCACCTCTTTAGGCTTGGCTGCTCAACATGAGACAACCGTTACCTAGGGGCGGGCTTTCATGTTTTTTTCATGTTTCCAGATGCGAAAAAGCCCCTTGTTCGAACACAAGAGGCTGAAAACAGAAGGAGAGAAAATTTTTTGTTTTTTTCTTAGAGGTTCATGCTGATTTTCATGTTTGTTTCATGTTCCCTCTGCCTTCATAGCAAACCTTTCAGCCCCTCCAACGGGACGCGCTTGGTTCTTCGCACGTGCTTCTTTTTCCTTTGCCTTCTTCGTTTTCCTTCCTTTGTAATCTGCAACCCAATTCCAAAACTTCTCTGCATCACTTCTGCCGGGGTACCCTGGTGGCGCACCTTTTTTGGCATCTCAGTTGCTCACCGTCCTGTCGCACACGCCACATACTTCGGCTGCCTTTTCGACAGAAACCGAAAGCCTCGGCCCGGGGTTTTCTTTGCCTTGACAGTTGTTTTTTTCTGAGACGGAGCATCGACAACTACAGGCTCAGTTGTGGGTTTTTTCTCTAACGCAGTAGGTGAGGCTGCGGGCTCAACCGAGAGTTGTTGAGGCAACGGCTCTGGGGAAAGTCTAAAACCATCCACGTCTTCTTTTTGTCGGATTTCGTTTGCCCAGCAGTATTTGTAGACTTCGCCTTTCTTGAGCTGAAGACTGTCGAGGTACAGCGGCAAAAAAAATTCTTCAAAAGACAAAACGCCTTCATGAAGCAATCCCATCAACTCCGGACTTACTTCCCTTTCTTTTCCCTCGTAAAGCGGACGGTTCATTGCCTGGAGGTACTGCCCTGGGTTTAGAAATCTTTCGCCAGGTGGCCTTTTTTCGAGCTCGCAGAGATGTTTTTGGGCAAGACGCACTTTTTGACGGTGCGCTTCACAACGCTCCCAGAGAAATCTCTCATTTGCTGCAAAACAAATGTCTTTCGAAAGCTCCTGGACTCTCTTCCTGGTAAGAGGCCAGTCCTGCGTTTCCTTCCTCAAAAAAGCAACCTCCGTCAGCTTGTCAAAAAGCATCTTGGCTCTAGCAACTATGTTGGCCGCAGGAGGACTCCATATGCCGTCATATTCGCCACTGATAACAAGCATCTGGTCCTCTTTGAGAACGGGAGCAGGATGGTTTTTGGGGAGATTGGGGTCAATGCATCGAACGGGCGCTGGCCACTCAGAAACAGAGTCAGAGAGAGGCGGCCCTGAAACAAACTCCCAGCCTCTATATTCCCGCACCACATCAATACAAAACACAAGGCTTGCGCATTGCTCGTGCGTGAGGCGGCATACACAACGAACCTTCCAGAGAAAAACATATCCCGGTTCTAACATGCCTCATTCATTCCTAGCGTTGCTGGCTCTTTTCCGACTCTCAACCCATCCAAATAGTCCGCCCACCACTGCATCATTTCACGTCGCCCGTCCAAATATTGAGCGCTGTTGTATATGCCGCGGACGGTGCCTTTTGTCGAATGTGCAAGCTGGGCTTCTATCCAGTCGTCATCGAACTCCTCTTCATTCAAACAGGTGGACGCCATGTGCCTGAAACCGTGCATGGTCATTTGTTCCTTGGTGTATCCAAGCCGTCGAAGCCCTGCCAACAAAGTCATGTTTGAAATGGGCGCACTGTTTGCCCGCATAGAAGGAAATAAAAAGCGCCCGCTGCCAGTGTGAGATTGAAGCTCCCTGAGCATTGCAATCACCTGCCGGGCAAGCGGCACAATATGCATTTGCCGCATCTTCATTTTTGCAGCGGGAATGAACCAAAGTCTCTTCTCAAAATCAAACTCTGCCCATTCAGCACTGCTTAACTCCACAGGACGGACAAAAACATAGGGGGCTATGCGTAGCCCCGCCCGCACAATGACGTTACCGAAATAGGCGTCTATGTCTCTGAGAAGTACACCAATGGCTTTGGGCTCTTTTATGCTGGCGAATTTTTTTTTCTGGACAGGAGCAAGAGCTCCGCGCAAGTCAGCGGTAATGTCTCTCTCTGCCCGTCCAGTTGCGACGGCATAGCGCCATACTTGCCCGCAATTTTGCAAAGCACGGTGTGCTGTGTCTATGGCCTCCCTGGTCTCAATGCGTCGCACCACATCAAGCAGTTCTGGCGCGGAGATAGAGCTAATAGGCTTTCCTCCAAGAAAAGGAAAAATGTCGTTCTCAAGCCGGGCAATTACTTTGCCCGAATGACTTTCGGCCCATGTGCCAATTTTTTTGGCAAACCATTCGCGTGCGATTATCTCAAGACTGTTTTCTGTTTCGGCCCTAATGGCAACCTTAACTGCTTGCTTGTGCGCCCCAGGGTCAACACCCTTGGCAAGCAGCTCTTTTGCTTCTTCGCGTTTTTGTCGGGCAGCCTTGAGTCCAACAGCTGGGTACGCACCAAAGCTTAGAGTTTTTCGTTTGCCATCAAACCTGTAGTCCATGCGCCACAGCATTCCCCCAGAGGCAGACACAAAAAGATATAGGCTGCCGCCGTCCGAGTGCTTTTGTGGCTTGCCAGTTGCTTTGAGTCCACGCAAAAATGTATCCTTCAGCATGTGCTCTGCCCTCTAAATGACGGTATCGAAATTCCTGAAAAGCAACATACCGCCAAAAATACCGACAAAAAAGATTGATGTCTATGGGCTTTGCTAGACTACTGCAGGGCATAAACCACAAAAAAGCCAAGTCCCGCAAGGCTTTTTAGGCTTTGCGGGACTTGGCGGAACTTCTTAAAAATGGAGCCAGGCGGGATCGAACCGCCGACCTCTTGAATGCCATTCAAGCGCTCTCCCAGCTGAGCTATGACCCCGTTCTTCTAAGGCTCCCCCCTCTACACAATGTGGCCCTCTCTTACAACTCCTTTGTTGCTCCCTCCGCTTGCTCTACCATCGCTTGCCCCTCATCCAATAACTCCGAAAGCCGCTGGCGCTGCTCCTGCGTCTTCTTCAACACACCCCTTATGCGCTCCAGCAAACCCTCCCAGTGCGTAGGCGGCCTCAAGGCTCCCCTCTGAATCTCTTCGTAAACCACCCAGCCTAAGTCGCTCAGGGCCTCCTGCCGCTTCTCCTCTGCCCGCTCCTTCTCGCTCAACAACTTCTCGAATACCACCCTCCCCTCCACCTGCTTCCTTAACTCGGCAAGCTGTCGCTGCGCTTCCTCCCAGTTCTTCTGAATCTCTATCAACAACTCGGAGGACTTGGTGTGCACAAAAACCCCTCACAATAACAAAATGCTTTAACCCCACCTCAACAACCTCAAAAATGGCTCTCCCCGGACTCGAACCGGGACGCGGTGTCAGCCACAACGGATTTTGAGTCCGCCTCGTCTACCAATTCCGACAGAGAGCCTTATCTTCTCCCGCCTAATGCCCAACCCTCCTCGCCCCTCTCCTCTAAAAACCCCCACCCTCTCCACTGTACCATTGTACCTTGGGGCTACCTTGTATAGATCCTCTCGCCTATGATCAACCTGCTTCTTTCATCGGTTGTCGCTTTTTTTTCAGCCCTCGCTATACGCTTGGCAAATTTCCCCTGGCTGGCCGCCATCATCCCCTCCCTCATCCTCTTTGTCTCTTGCTATATCCTCCTGGCCAGACGTACGGCCAAACGCTTCCAAACCATTGTCGGCGAAGTCCAAACTGAATTGCAAACCATGCAAGCTACCAACCCCCGCGAACAAAAAGCACGCGTCGACAAAGCCTTGCTTAAACTCGAGGCCGCAAGACCACTCGGACGTTGGCAATTTATGATTGACAAGGAAATTGAAGGCTTCCTGGGGATGATTCGCTATTCCCTGCGCGAAGAAACCCTCGCCCAAAACCACCTCCAAAAAGCAGGAGTGCGTAACTTCTATGCAAGCGCTATTCAGGCCGCCATCGCCTATAAGTCCAAAGACGCTCAAACCATGCAGAAATATTTTGAGCTCGCCGTCAAATATGGAAAAAAAGAAAGCCTCATGTGGGCCGCCTATGCCTGGTGCTTCCTCCAACTCAAAGAAAAACAAAAAGCCCTCGCCGTCCTCTCCCGCGCCGTCACCACCAACCCTACCGACGAAAAACTCAAAGCCGCCCTCCACGCCATACAAAATGACAAACGCCTCAAAATGAAACCCTGGGAGCCCGCTTGGTGGCAACTCGGCCTCGAAACCCCGCCTACACCCCAAATGTCCCCCTTCGCTACCTCCAAACGCTCCGCTATGCGCGCCATGCGACGCTAATTCTATAGACCGGTTTCAATGAGAATGCTTTTTTTGGGCCTGCGGCCCGGGCTTTTTTTTAAAATATTTCTTCTGCCCTCCGGGCGGGGGTTTATTTAACTGAAAATGTTTTTATGGGCCATGCGGCCCGCGCTTTTTTGCCCTCCGGGCAGGTTTTCGCCTCTCGGCGAGTCACTTTTTTTTTGCGCGCGCAAAAAAAAAGTAACCAAAAAAAAACGGCGCCCTGCGGGGCCTTTCGCATCACTTCCGACCCCCTCCGGTGCTTCCCTCAACTCGCTTGCATCGGGGGGGGCCGGGGTAGTTCAGTGCTGAAACGAGAAGCGCTTCAACCGTGCCATTTGAAGCCGCCTCAAAACATACGCCTCACTCGCAACCCTCTTGGGGCTTTCCTCCTCCGCGCCCATCAGCGAGGGTCGCGGAACGTTGTACAAAACTCGGAACGTGTCAGCACTGCTCTCTGCATTCAACCTCGTGTCTTCGACACGAGGCTTTCAAACACCCGTGTGCCAACTTTACATTACCTCATGTCAATCCGCGAGTTGACAGAAAGAAAGGCAAAGTTGACACTCCAACGGCATTATATAGCCGCCTGCTGAAAGCAGGCGGTTGGCTTCAAAAACTGCTGCTGATACGCTTCAAGTTTTGCATAACGTCCCGCGACCCTCGCTGATGGGCGCGGAGGAGGGAAGCCCCAAGAGGGTTGCGAGTGAGGCATATTTTCCGAGGCGGCTTCAAACGGCATTGCTGACACGCTCCAAGTTTTGCACAGTGTCCCGCGACCCTCGCTGATGGGTGCAGGTGAGGGAAGCCCCAAGAGGGTTGCGAGTGAGGCCAAGGCCCCGCAGGGCCACCGGAGGGAGCCGTTTTTGAGGAACTTTTTGGGCGAGCAAAAAGTTCCCCGCCGGAGGCAAAACGCCCGAAGGGCGAAAAAGCCCGGGCCGCAGGCCCAGAAAAAAACAACGCCCGGAGGGCGAAAAAAGCCCTTTCCAAAAAGGGCCCGGGCCGCAGGCCCAAAAAAAACATTCTCAGTTAAAAAAACAATGTCAGCAAAAAAAACAAAACTATTCTATTCTGAAACTCTCTGAATTAAAATTACTATAATACCTCCCAGCTTCTGCTGTGAATTTGAGTATAATAAAGTCCCCGCCCTCTGGGCCACCTGTATAATATTTCTCATAGCCGTCCTCCCATAGCGCTTTCTTTGTTTTCTTGTCATCCAATACTTCCATGCTCCCTTTGAGCATGACGCCACGGAAAAACCGCCTGTCACAAAAATAGACACAAGCCTTTGGGTTGTTTCTATATTGTTTGGTGCGCAGCGAGGGACTGTTGGTGTGCCAATAGAGCGTTTTTATGCCTTCCCGTTTGCAAGGCGCCAACATGGCCTTCGTGTTGGGATAACCGTCCTCGTCCACGGAGCTTATAAAACTGATGCTCTGCTTCTCAATCAGCTTCCCAATGGTTTCTTCTGGGTTTTTCATCATTTCGTTTCCCTCAAACCAAAAAAGTTGACCGGGGTTTCGCCGGTCAACTCTGGCAAAGTCAACTCTAACAAAACATTGCAATATGCTATTTGGAAACCACGAAACTGTCAATGTGGGCTTCGTCATTGTCCGTTTCATAAACCACAACACTCATGGTGTTGCCATTCACCTCAAATATGGCATAGCTGGGCTTTTTGTTTTGTTTATAGAAAAAGGTTGAAAGCGGCAGTTTGTCTGTTGCCAACGAGCCCCCCTCCGCCCCCCTCATATATTCCACGCTGCCACATGTCCCGTCTGCAAGAGGAGGATAGCTTGCATTGTTTTTTTCATAGAGCCCCATATGAAAAACATCATAATATTTGAGGCCACTTGCCGTTGTGAGTGTCAAATAGAGGGTGCCTTGGCCTCCTGAAATTTGGCTGCCTTGAGCGTTTTGGGCTGTTTCAACTCTGGCGCCGTTTTTCATTATATAACTCCTCACATAGACATGGTCATGCCCTGACAGCACAACGTCCACATGGTGTTTGTCCATCAACGCCTCGAGGCCCGCTTCCACATAATACCCAATGTCTCTGTCGGCGACGTGCTGTGCGACACTGGCGGTGGATTTGTGTTGTTGCACAACAAGCCAAGCATATTTCCCTTGGTTTGCGTGAGTTGCTGCGCTGAGGGTTTGCTCAAAACGCGCAATATAGGGCTCGGCGGTGGTGGGGCTGTCCGGGTAGGCGGAGGTATTCAACACCACAAAGAGGGTGTTGTTATAGAGGTACCAATAGTTGCCGGCTGCTTCAGCGGTGCCATATTCCAGGCTGTTGTTGTTGGTGGCGTTGACAATGGGCTCAAACGTCTGCTCGTTGGGAAGGTGGTAGTGGTATATAAAAGGGTAGTGTCTGTCATGGTTTCCAACGGTGGGGGAGAAGGGGAGGTGTCGCAGTTGGGGGGGGGCGAAGAAATGCGCATATTCCCTTTCGTCCCCGCCGGAAGTTTTGTCCACCTGGTCTCCGACACTCGCAATAAAGTCCACCCCCTTGTTGGCTATTTTCGCCACAGTTTCCTTCCACCCCTCGGCGGTTGTCCTGTCCACGGAGAAATAGGCGCTTGCAGAGTCCTGGGCACCCGTTGTCAGTTGTGAGTCCCCCACGCTTGCAAACCGAAACATATGGGTTTTGGGAGTCCTATAGGCATACCTATAACTCCAATTGACGCCGTCATTTGAAACGGAATATTGATAGGGGGTGTCCGCCTGCAATTCCTTTGCAGTGACTTTATTCCAACATTTTTCTCCCGAGGCGGCGCCGGAGTTTCCCTCCCATGTTTTGACAAGTTTGCCGCTTTCATTGAAAATGCGGACGGCTGACTTTTCAGTGCTGTCGGAATACCAGGTGAAATTCAACTCAGCCGTGGTTGAGCCCGGCACAAGCCCGAGCATGGGCGCTTCAAACGGGACACCCTCTGAAATGTCGTCGTTGTTGTTATTCTCGTTGTCGTTGTCGTTATGGCTGGTATTGCCGCCGTTGTCAGGGCTGGTATTGCCGACATGGTTGTTGTTGTGGGTGTTGTCAGCATTGTTATTGTCATTGTTGTCATTGCAACCTGCATTCAGGTACAATGCGGACAAAACCAAAAATGGCGCCCAAATTTTTCTGAACATAAATCCTCTCTCATAGGGGTTATGGGAGAGGTTATGGTGGGGGAATGTTGCAACCGTGTGACGGTTTGGAAAAGAAAGGAGGCGTATTAAATAAACAATGACATGTCTGACTCCTCAGCATGCGCCAGCATAGCGGCGGCGCCTGAGAGTTTGACGCCGTCCAGCAGCTCTTCTTTTTTGAGTCCCATGACGTCCATGCTCATGGAGCAAGCTATTAACTCGACGCCGTTTTTTTGTGCGGAGAGGATGAAGTCTTCGAGGCTGTCCACGTTTTTGTTTTTCATGAGGGCGCGTATCATTTTTGCCCCCAAGCCCCCCATATTCATTTGGGAGAGTTTGAGTTTTTTGGAGCCTTTGGGCATCATCCAACCGAACATTTTGGAAACAAAGTCTTTTTTGACGGCCACTTTTCCCGGTTTGCGCAGAATATTCAGTCCCCAAAAGGTGAAAAACATCGTCACTTTCCTTCCGAGTGCTGCCGCCGTATTGGCCATAACAAAGGAGGCGATGGCTTTGTCGAGGTCTCCGGAGAAGACGATGAAGTTTTTGCCGTTTCCGCCGGCCGCAGGGGTGGAGGGTTTGGCCTCTGTTTTCCTAATTTGAGCGACGCTGACGCCTTTGTGGCTTTCAAAGGACAAAAACGCATGCCCTGTCCTCCGGCAATAGCCCTCAATGTCGCTGGAGAAGGCGGCGTCTGTCGTGCTTATTTCAACAATTTCGCCATATTGGGCTTGTTGTAGGGCTTCGGAGAGGCGGCGGATGGGCCCGGGGCATTGGAGGCCGCAGGCATCCACATGGAGGACTTTGGGGGTATTGGCCGGGGGGTAGTAGGGCCCAAGGGAGGTGACCTCAGCAGGGGAGGGGGTGGGCAGCGTGGGTTTTTCGAAAATGGAGCGATAGAGCCTATAGCCGCCGCTCAAATTATATACGTCAAAGCCCTTTTGGGAGAGTATGCGTGCAGCTATATAGCCGCGGCGGCCGGCTTGGCAGAGGACATATGTTTTTTTGCTTTTGTCCAACGTGTGCAGCCGAGAGCGGAGCGTCTGCAGAGGAATGTGGGCAAAGCCCTCTATATGCTTGTTTTCATATTCCATTTCCGTGCGTACATCCAAAAGGGCAACGCTTCCGTCGCGAGGCAAGGCAGCGATTTCATGCCAGTGAAAGTGTTTTGTTTTTCTGGAAATCAGGTTTTCGATGGCATAGCCGGCTATGTTGACAGGCTCTTTGGCGGAGGCATAGGGGGGTGCATAGCAGCATTCCAGTTGGCCCAACTCAAAGGCCCGCATGCCGGCGCGTATGGCGGTTGCAAACACGTCTGCGCGTTTGTCCACGCCTTCAAAGCCTACCAGTTGGGCGCCGAGGATTTTTCCGGTGTCCTTGTCAAAAATGGTTTTTATAAGCATGTCGACAGCCCCGGGGTAATAGCCGGCGTGGTTGGCGGCATAAATGAAGGACTTGTCATAGGGGAGGTCCCATTTTTGGGCGGTTTTTTCATTAATTCCGGTGGTGGCCAGCGTCATGTCAAAGACTTTCAAAATGGCGGAGCCTTGGGTATTTTCATATTTGGAGGGGATGGCGCAGAGGTTGTCTGCGGCAATGCGCCCCTGTTTGTTGGCGGGCCCGGCGAGGGGGGCGAAGGTTTTTTGTCCCGTCACAAAGTCCCTCACCTCCACCGCGTCGCCCACGGCATAAATGCGCTCGTCCGAGGTTTTCATATGCGCGTTGACGACAATGCTGCCTTGCTCATTCAACTCAAGCCCCGCGGACTTTGCCAGCGCTGTTTCCGGGCGTACGCCGATGGCCACCACCACCATGTCCACCTCACATTCCCCCTCTGTTAGGTGGAGCAGCAAGCCTTTTTCCGTCTCCTGAATGCTTTGGAGGGCCTGCTCCAAGAGCAGGTGGACGCCTTTTTGGCGCATATGGTTGTGCAGCTGGCAGGCAAGCTCATAGTCAACGACGCCCAGCACCTGCTTGGACATTTCCAACAGTGTGACGGAGAGCCCGGCCCTATGGAGGTTTTCGGCCATTTCAATGCCGATATAGCCGCCGCCCAGCACCAGCGCGCTTTGCGGTTTTTGCTGCTCTATAAAGTCCTTTATTTTATAGGTATCCGGGAGGTTGCGCAGGGTGAAGACGCGGGGGGAGTGGATGCCGGGCAGGTTGGGCAAAATGGGTTGGGCGCCCGGGGAGAGGAGGAGGAAGTCATAGGACTCGGTATATTTTTCACCGGTTTTGAGGCGGGTAACGGAAACGGTTTGGGCTTTCCTGTCAATGGCCGTCACCTCATTCAGCACTCGGACGTCCACGTTGAAAGTGGCGTTGAAGCTTTGAGGGGTTTGCAGCGTTAGGGCCGCTTTCTCGCGTATTTCTCCGCCTATATAATAGGGCAGTCCGCAGTTGGCGAAGGAGATGTATTCGCCACGTTCAAACATAATAATTTCAGCGTTTTCGTCCAAGCGCCTCAACCTCGCCGCTGCCGAGGCCCCCCCCGCCACCCCGCCGACAATGACAATTTTCTTCATAATGGGAGCTCCTGTTGGTTTTCAAAACAAGTTAAGGTTATGTTTTCGTTGAGTGTTTCGTGAAAGGGGTTTGCTGTTCATTTGGGTGGGCAATAGTGTTTTTTCAGCACATGAATAATTTCGCCCACGCGGCTGTCGGCAATGGCATAGGTGACATTTTGGCCGTTTTTGTTGGAGTCCAAAATTCCATGGGCTTTGAGGAGGGAGAGGTGTTGCGAGAGGGCCGACTGGCTAATTTTGGGTATACACTTGGAAATTTCGCTGACCGTCATGGGGCGCTCCATCAAACCGCAAAAAATCATCAGCCGATTTTCATTGGCAAGCACCTTCAATAATTCAGCAATTTTCTTGGCGCGCGCTTCCATTTTTCACCTGTTGAGGTTGCTCCGGCACGGTGCATCAGCAATTAAGACATTTCTTATATGTTTATTTGTTGGGCGTTGTCAAGTGCTGAGGCTCAGGTTTTTTTTCGCCCTCCGGGCGGGGTTTTATTTAATTGAGAATGTTTTTAAGGGCCATGCGGCCCGGGCCCTTTTTGGAAAGGGTTCTTTTCGCCCTTCGGTCGTTGTTCTTTCTGGGCCTGCGGCCCGGGCTTTCTCGCCCTCCGGGCATTCTGCCTCCGGCGGGGAACTTTTTGCTCGCCCAAAAAGTTCCTCAAAAACGGCTCCCTCCGGTGGCCCTGCGGGGCCTTGGCCTCACTCGCAACCCTCTTGGAGTTTTCCTCACTTGTCTCCATCAGCGAGGGTCGCGGAACACTGTGCAAAATATGGAGGGTGTCAGCAGTGCCGTTTGAAGCCACCTCGGAAAATATGCCTCGCCCACAACCCTCCTGGGGCCACTCGAAACAGCCTCGAAAAACACCCTTCACTCGCAACCCTCTTGGAGCTTTCCTCACTTGTCTCCATCAGCGAGGGTCGCGGAACACTGTGCAAAATTTGGGGCGTGTCAGCAGCAACTTTTGAAGCCAACCGCCTGCTTTCAGCAGGCGGCTATATAAGGCCGTTGGAATGTCAACTTTGCGTTGCTTTTTGTCAATTTGTAGGTTGACATGAGGTAAGGCAAAGTTGGCATATGGCTGTTTAAAAGCCTCGTGTCGAAGACACGAGGTTGAATGCAGAGAGCATTGCTGACACCCTCCAAGTTTTTGTCCAACGTCCCGCGACCCTCGCTGGAGGGCGCGGAAGAGGAAAGCCCCAAGAGGGTTGCGAGTGAGGCCAAGGCCCCGCAGGGCGCCGTTTTTTTTTGGTTACTTTTTTTTTGCGCGCGCAAAAAAAAAGTGACTCGCCGAGAGGCGAAAACCTGCCCGGAGGGCAAAAAAGTGCGGGCCGCATGGCCCATAAAGACATTTCTCAGTTAAGAGGCCCGGGCCGCATGGCCCATAAAAACATTCTCAGTTAAATAAACCCCGCCCGAAGGGCGAAAAGAACCCTTTCCAAAAATGGCCCGGGCCGCAGGCCCAAAAAAAACATTCTCAGTTAAATGAAACCCCGCCCGGAGGGCGAGAAAGCCCGAGCCGCCAGGCCCCCCCCCTTTTTTAGGGCCCACGGAAGTGTTGGACGCGGACATTTTTGCCGTCGCTGAAGAAGCTGACGGCTCCGTGTATGTCCGTACGGTGGCATTTGGCCCCGGCCTCCACATAGCGTTTTTCCACCTCTGCTTTGGGGAAGCCGAATTTGTTTTGTGCGCCCACGCAAAAAACGACGTGGCGTGGCTTCAACCGTTGAATGAAGCCTGGGCTGGAGGAGGTGGTGGAGCCATGGTGGGGGGCCTTCACAACGCTGACAGGGGAGAGGGTGGGGGAGAGCCGCTCCTCCACCTCCGTAGAAATGTCCCCCGGCAGCAAAAAACTGACATTGCCGTGCCATATTTTTAACACGACAGAAGCGTCATTGTTGTCGTCTTCCTCGAGGGCATTTTCTTCAGAAGGAGACAAAACCTCCCACGTGGTTTCGCCCAAGGTAAAAGTTTGCCTGCTGTCGCTGACTTCTTCAACGTGCACGTGTTGGGAGGCGTGCTGGGCGCTTTGAATGAGTGCTTGGGCCAGAGGTTTTTGAGAAAGTCCTTTGGAAACCCACAGCCGTTTTGCGGGAATGTATTGCAGCGCAGAGACGAGCCCCAGTGCATGGTCCGCGTCCGGGTGAGAGAGGACAACCAACTCCAACTCCCTCACCTTATGTTGGTGGAGGAAGGGGAGGACATAGCGTTTGCCGGTGTCTCCCCCTCGGGAGCCCCCACCATCCACCAGGGCATGTTTGCCGAGGCTGCTGGCAAAAATGGCGTCCCCCTGGCCCACATAGAGGAAGCTTAGGACGAATTCCTTTTGAGGTAACCCACCACTCAGGAGTGTCCAACAGGCGGCCAGCGGCATAGCCAAAGCCAACCAGCGCATACGGCTTTTGGAGAGGGAGAAAAAAACAATTCCAACAAACCACAACAAGCATTCCACGGCAGAGGGGCCCGGAATGTGCCACGAGGCGCCCGGCAGGTTGGCGAAAAAGTCCACCATTTTGAGGAGCACCCGGCTACAAAATACACCCAAGCTGATGACAGGGTAGGAGAGGGGCTGGGCAATACAGAAGAGGGCGGCGCCGGTGGCGGCCAAAATGGAGAGGGCGCTGCACAGGGGGAGGGCGACAATATTGGAGAGCAGGCCCGCCATATTAAAGCGGTGAAAGCTGTTGGCAATAAGCGGCGCCGTAGCCAGCGTAACAGCAAGGCTTGCGCAGAAAGTGGTGAGGGTGAGGCGAGAAAAGCGACGCAGGGGAGAAGGGGTGGGGCGCCCGAGGGACTCAAGTTGTGCGGTGAGGTTTTTGGGGGGGGTGAGCCATTGCTCCAATGCGGGGGCAAAAAGCATGAGGGCGGAGACGGAGACGAAGGAGAGTTGCATGGAAAGCTCGCCGACGCAGGCCGGCTCCATCCACACAATGAGGAGCATGGAGAGTGCCAGTGCGCTCACCCCCTCACTCCGCCCTCCCAAAAGCAACCCCAACAACCACAAACTGCTCATAAACCCCGAGCGTACAGCCGGCCCCTGGTAACCCGTAAAAGCGACATAAGCCCAAACCCACGGCATGGCAAAAACCGCACCCATACGCCCCGCCTCCCACTGGCGGAGAAAAGTGAAAGGCAGGCGCAAATAAAGCCGGCGGAAAAAATACAAAGCCGCGACGGCCAACACCGCCACATGCAAGCCGCTGACGGAAAGCACATGCGCAAGGCCGCTGAGTGCAAAAGCCTCTTCAAGCTCATCCCCCAATTCCGCCCGCAACCCTGCGGCCAGGGCCAAATAGAGTTGCGTGGCGTCCTTGTCCTCGTTGTGTTGTTTGGCATAAACGTCCAACCTGTGGCGGTACTCCTGGAGTTTGAGGTTGAAAAGCCCCGGTGGGGTTTGGGCCACAACGCTGCCTGGAGAAATGCTGCCGGAAAAGGCAATGCCGCGCCTTTCATAGAGGGGCCCCGCGTCATATTCCCCCGGGTTATGGGCGGAGGGAGGGGGTTTGAGGTGGGCTTTGAGGCGGAGCCTTTGGCCGGGTGTCAGCTGGAGGTGCTCCGAGGAATAAAGCATGGCGCGAAAGCGTGCTTTTTGTTGAGAGTCGGGCAAAAAGCTGACTTTCAGCAAGAGGCGCTGGTAGTCCCCCAATGCCTCCAGGGCCTCCAACTCCCCCTCCAACACCACGTCTGCATGCTGGAGTATTTCGGGAATATGAAGTTTGGCACGCCCACTGGAAATACCCAGGCCCAAGAGAAAGCAAGAGAGCAGCAGCAGCAGAAAGGCCCCTGTGCGTTTGCGCAAAACCAGAGACAAAGCGCAGCCTGAAAACCCAAAGGCGAGCCAGCATATGGCATGGGGGAGGGGCCCACAAAGCATGCCCAAGAGGAGGCCCACACTTGGGGCTGCCAAGGGCCTACGCGCCAAATCCACCCAGGAAAACCGTTTCATATACACCCTCGCCCGCCACCACTGCGGAAAGCAGTTTTGTTGCGCTTAGAATTGTGCTAGGGAGTCTACCTTTTTTTCTGCTTCTTGTCGTTTTTTTGAAGAGGACGCCGGACTTTATGACATTCAAGACAGGTGACAAAGCGGTTTATCCTGGTCACGGTGTTGGGGAAGTGGTGGGCATTGAGCATACAGAGGTGGCTGGGCAGCGCCAGTCCTTCTATGTATTGCGCATATTAGAGAGTGCCAACGGGAAGGACCGGATACTCATTCCAATTAACAAAGTGGGCTCCGTCGGTTTGCGCGAAGTAATCAGCGAGGAGGATGTCAAACAGGTTTATGCCATTTTGCAGGAGAAGGACATTTCCGTAGACTCCACAACTTGGAACCGGCGCTACCGGGAATACACGGAGAAAATAAAGACAGGCTCCGTCTTTGAAATTGCCGAAGTGTTGAGAGACCTCTACCTTTTGAAAGGCGACAAGGACTTGTCTTTTGGTGAGCGCAAAATGCTCGACACCGCGCGCTCTTTGCTTATTAAGGAGCTTTCTTTGGCCAAGGGCTGCTCCAAAGACGACATAGAAGCCGACTTGAAGCGTATTTTCCACACGGCCTAGGTGTTTAGTCCCGGCATGGGTTTAGGATAAAGCGCTCTGGCTCAGCAGTCCAATTTCCTGCGGAGGGGTATAACTCGAGGAAGGCCCCGTAGCTCAGTTGGATAGAGCGACGGTTTCCTAAACCGTAGGTCGCAGGTTCAATTCCTGCCGGGGTCATAACAAGAGAGTTTGAGAAAGTCCCACAAAGCCCAGAGCGCCTTGT